>Ga0255346_1000974_pt1 | contig 42816 bp, 38 predicted proteins | sample wastewater_treat_FD_194410 | JGI IMG/M metagenome (GOLD analysis project Ga0255346, IMG submission 194410) | Wastewater microbial communities from Lulu Island WWTP, Vancouver, Canada - plant22 | ecosystem: Engineered > WWTP > Wastewater > Unclassified | place: Canada: Vancouver, British Columbia...
AATCGCACCGTGCAGAAGTTAGGATACCATGTTAGCTGCCGCAAGTCAACCACTTATTCGGCCGTTATTCGGCCCTTCTTCGCCCTTGTGCTGATTTGCGTTCGCCGTCTCCCCTCCATCGGGCCACATTCCTGCCCAGGACATACATGAGGATTGACGCCGCAGAAGCCGCGTTGAGCGACTCTACATCGCGCGACATATCTAGCTTGACCCAGGCAGTGGCGTGCCTGCACACGGCCTCCGAAACACCCCGAGCTTCGGATCCCACGGCGAGAATGGCCCGCTCTGCGCCTGCCCTCGGCCAGACCAGTTCATCTGCGCTTATCCCCTTGCGGACATCGGACACTATGATCTCGTACTCACGCGTCCGCGCCCGCCGAACGAAGTCTTCCAGCTCCTCGGCCCTACCCGCCGGGATCCTGAAGATCGACCCCATCGACGCCCTCACGACCTTGGGATTGGCGAAACCGACGCAACCAGGTCCGGCCACTACGGCCGCGGCGCCCAGCGCTGCTGCGGCGCGCACAATCATGCCGAGATTCCCGGGGTCGGATATGCCGTCTACCAAGACGACAAAAGAGGGTCTCTCGCCCCCCGCACCATCCGCGAGCACGCCTGCCCCTTCCTCGGGTGCCCACGCAGCGATACCAAACACGCCCTGCGGGTTACGAGTGTCGGCCATCCTTCTCGCAACATCATCTGAGACCATGATCAGGTCTGCGCCCCGTTCGCGCGCCAATTCGGCAAGCTGGCGCCCTGCTGCCGAGGCCGCAGCCTTCTCGGCCATGTACAGCGCCTCAAGCGCCGCGCCAGCGTGGAGAGCATCTTCCACAAGACGAAATCCCTCAAGAGGAACTAGCCCGGGGATACCCCGGGCCACACTCTCTCTATAGACCCGCACTGCGGAATTTCTGGCGCTTTCGATTACCTGCAACTCAATGCGCCGCTTCCTGCTCCCTCGCCACTGCCACAAGCTGCCCAAAAGCGGCAGCGTCGCGGACGGCGATATCGGCCAGCATCTTGCGGTTAATCTCAACTCCGGCCTTCTTGAGCCCGGAGATCAGCCTGCTATAGGAGATTCCATTTGTGCGCGCAGCAGCGTTGATCCGCGCGATCCAAAGCTTCCGAAAGTCGCGCTTCTTGGTCCTTCGATGCATGTAGGAATAGTCCATGGCATGCATAACAGCCTGGTTAGCGCGCTTCCATGAAATCCTGTTTACACCCGTATAGCCTTTCGCAAGCCTTAGAGTCTTGTTGTGCCTGCGTCTGGTGATAATACCGCTCTTCACTCTTGCCATTGCTGTTCAGCCCCCTCCGGCCATCATCACGCTACATCCGCGCGTTACTTGTACGGAATCAACTGACGGACCACTTTCGCGTCAGCCTTGGCGACGACATCCGCCTTCCTCATGTTCCGTTTGCGCTTAGACGTCTTCTTCCCCAGATCGTGCCTGCGGCCGGCCTTGTTCTTGATGATCAGACCTGAGCCAGTCACGCGAAACCTCTTCGCGGACGCTCTGTGCGTTTTCACCTTAGGCATACCGATTGCCCTCCTCAACCAACTGAATCCCAACCAAACCGCTCTTAATCCTGCTTTGGAGACAGGATCATGATCATGTTCCTGCCCTCTACTTTCGGTTCACGCTCCATGCTGCTGACTGCAGACAGTGTTGCGGCCATCTCTCTCAGGAGCCTCTGCGCGATATCTGTGTGGACTATCTCCCGCCCGCGAAACCTGACGCTTACCTTGACCTTGTCGCCCTCACGCAGGAACTTCTCTGCGTTCTTGACTTTCACTTCGAAGTCATGATCCTCGATCTTGGGCGTCATGCGGACTTCCTTGATGCTCACAATGTGCTGCTTCTTCCTGGCTTCTCGATCACGCTTGCTTTGCTCGTACTTGAACCTACCGAAGTCCATTATGCGGCATACGGGCGGTCGCGCTGTAGGTGCAACCTCGACGAGGTCCAGGTTTCTCTCCGCCGCTGCACGAAGGGCATCCCTCAAGGCCATTATGCCCAGTTGCTCCCCGTTATCGTCCACAACGCGGACTTCCCTGGCTCTGATCTCCTCGTTGACGAAAAGCTCCCTACTGATAGCCTGTCACCCCCAACGGTTTTATGGATGCTGCCAAAAACAGAGCGTGCACCATGCAAAATGGGCGGGTTTTCCACCCGCCCGACATGACAGATTAGCCGAAATCCGACGACAAATCGAAGTCGGACTCGTGATCAGTCAGCATAACCGGCCTAGCTGAAGCGCCTAGCGCAGCGCCGGACGGTGAGAAGCGGATGGCTTCTGCTTCAACACGTGTTCTGATTTTGCACCACAGAGTATAGCACAACCGCGCAAGGTCCGTCAAACATCAGCGCACGAGCGAGACTCGACGTCGGACGCCAGTCTGCCCTCGAATTCGGCAAGGCTCATGGAGCCAAGATCGCCGGCCTTACGAGCACGCACCGACACAGCGCCCGCCTCCATCTCCTTTTCCCCCACTATCAGCATATAGGGGACCTTCTGCAGCTGCGCCTCACGGATCTTGTAGCCGATCTTCTCGTCACGCACGTCCGTCTCCACCCTGAAGCCCCTGGACGCCAGCCTGCCGGCCACCTGCTTTGCGTAGTCCACGTGCTTTTCGCCGATGGATAGCACCTTGGCCTGCACAGGCGCGATCCATACGGGGAAGGCGCCTGCATACTGCTCTATCAAGCAGCCGGTGAACCTCTCCATGCTGCCAAGCACGACCCGGTGGATCATGATCGCCCTGTGCTTCTCGCCATCCTCACCGATGTAGTTGACGTCGAACCTCTCAGGCAGGTTGAAGTCGACCTGAATCGTGGGACCCTGCCACAGCCTGCCCAGAGCGTCTTTGAGCTTGATATCGATCTTGGGCCCGTAGAACACGCCCTCCCCGGGGTCGACTGAGTAGGCAAGCCCATTGCTCTCTAGCGCGTCCCGCAGCGCGGAAGTGGCCCTTTCCCAGTTCTCATCCGAACCCACCGACTTCTCGGGCCGAGTCGACAGGAAGATCTCGTACTCATCGAAACCGAAGCTCTTCAGCATGTACGCCGCAAAGTCGATAACGCCGGTGATCTCGTCTCTCAGCTGTTCGGGGGTGCAGAACAAGTGAGCGTCATCCTGCGTGAACCCACGCACGCGCAGCAACCCGTGGAGCACGCCGGAGCGCTCGTATCTGTACACAGTGCCTAGCTCGCAGTAGCGGACCGGCATCTCACGGTAGCTGTGAGTCCTGGTCTTGTAGATCAGGATGTGCCCCGGGCAGTTCATCGGCTTGAGCACGTATTCCTTCTCGTCTATCGACAAGAAGTACATGTTCTCCCTGTAGTACCCGTTGTGCCCGGATATGGTCCACAGGGTCGAATCTGCGATATGCGGGCTGATAACATACTCGTACCCGCGCTGCGCGTGCTCTCGGCGCCAGAACTCCTCTATGGCAGACCTGAGTGCGGCGCCCTTGGGATGGTAGAAGATCAGCCCCGCGCCGGCCTCTTCGTGTATGCTGAACAGGTCAAGTTCCTTGCCCAGCTTTCGGTGGTCGCGCCGCGCAGCCTCCTCCAGCAGCCTGATATGCTCGTCTAGCTGGCTCTTGCTTGCGAATGCAGTGCCGTATATGCGCGAGAGCATTGGCCTCGCCTCGTCGCCTCGCCAATATGCCCCGGCCACATTCAACAGCTTGAACGCGCGGAGCATTCCCGTGCGCGGCAGGTGCGGGCCGCGGCAGAGATCAACGAATTCGCCCTGACGGTAGAAACTGACGGTCTGCTCGCCCTGGGCCGCGAGGTCCTGGACCAGTTCCAACTTGTAGGTCTCTTCGGCATCGCTGAGCCGCTCGATAGCCTCAGCCACGGGCAACTCCTCCCGCTCTACGGGCAGGTCTTCTTTGACGATCTTGCTCATCTCAGCCTCAATCCGTGCAAGGTCGTCAGGCGTGAACGATCCGCCTTTGTCGAAGTCGTAGTAGAAGCCGTCCGCAATCGTAGGCCCTATAGCCAGCTTAGTCCCTGGGAAGACGCGCAGCACTGCCTGTGCCATAATATGCGCGGCAGTATGGCGCATCGCGTCAAGCCCCTGAGGCGAGGTATCGTCGGCGATGATGACCGCCGCATCGGCAGTAAGCGGATATGACAGGTCGTGAGCCACCCCGTCGACCAGCCCGAGGATTGCCCGGGCCGCCAGCCGCGGGCTCAAACGAGCAGCCAGGTCCCGGATAGTCGACCCGCGCGGCGCCTCAATCACCGATCCATCGGGAAGCGATATGCGTATACTCTCCATCTGGTACATCCCCCTTATCGTGGACTACTCTACAGCCTCAGGCTGCGCCGCCATCGCAGGCGGCGCTGTCCGCCACGAACTGGGCCGCAATAGGTAAGCAAAAACCCCGCCTCGTGCATGCGCATCGGGGCGGGGTCAACCCGCGGTTCCACCCGGTTTGGCGTCAGATATCCGAACGCCCTCTCGTGGAGCCCTCTAACGGGGGCCAACCGTGCCGGCTTATTCTGCCCGTCCCGCCCACACGCTGCCGCTGGGCCGGCGGAATGCATTTCAACCGGAAGCTCAGAGGTGGTATTCGGCTGCCGACTCCCCGGCACGCTCACACCAAATGCCTGCCGTCTCTTCGGGCTCGCTTCAGCCTACTCGTCCTCTTCATAGCTACATGTCATTTTGGATTATCCCCATCATAGCCTTGTGCGTCGGGGTTGTCAACATACGTGCCCGACATGCGCAGGAAAGGGAATGCCTGGTCACGTGTATGAAGGAAAGATCCTATATGTATGGAAGTCATAGTGTTAAGGACCCATTATGTATGCGGGAACACGTGGAAGGCTGGTGCGCTCGGGTCGCCGAGCCGCCAAGGTCACGGCCCGCACGAGGAGGTATGTCGGTTTGAGGAACCTCTCGCTATCCACTCGAAGCCTAAAACTTCTGTTGACTGCAGCCATGGCGGTGCTGCTTGTCGCACTCGGGGTCGCCGGGGTCACGGCGGTCGAGGCGGACCGGACGCGCCTGGTCGTGGTGGCAACAAGCGATCTTCATGGCCACATCTATCCGATCGATTACTTCACTAACCAGGCAGACGAGGGCGGCCTAGCGCAGATCTACACCTACGTGAAACAGGTGCGAAGCGATAATCCCAACGTGCTGCTGGTCGACAACGGCGATGTGCTTGAGGGGGGCAATTCGGTCCTGCCATACCACTACATGTTCGACTCAAGCGCACCCAATCCCATGATAAAGGTCATGAACCTCATGGGATACGACTCGATGAGCCTGGGCAATCACGAGTTCAACTACGGTCTTAAGACTCTGGGCAAGGCCATATCCGAGGCGAAATTCCCTGTGGTATCGGCCAACATCGTGCGCGAGAACGGCGAGTCGTTCATACAGCCATACATGATCCGGGATTTCGGCGAGCTCAAGGTGGGGGTTCTGGGGATTACGACTCCCAAAGTTCCGACGTGGGAGAAGCCGGAGAACATAGAAGGCTTGGTCTTCATGAATCCTCTGGAGGTTGCGCTGAAGTACATACCCCAGATGCGGGCCCAAGGCGCGGATGTAGTCATCATCGTCGGTCACACCGGATGGGAACGCAAACCTAAAGACAGCGGCAAGCTCGAGGCATGGGGCAATCCGGATAACTGGGTCGACACCGGGCAGGCTGAGGAGAACTGGGCTCTCAGGCTGGCAAATAACGTGCCTGGTCTGGATGCCATCGTCGCCGGGCATGACCACCTTGCCGTCCCCATGGTCGCGAAAATGGGCGACATAGTGGCGACTGACGTGATCATCACGCAGCCCGGCCAGTGGGGCGACTATGTGTCCCGAATCGACATTGCGCTGGAGCGCGGCGCGGACGGACGCTGGCATGTGGCGGAGAGATCCTCAACGGTTGTCCCCATGGCCGGGGTACAGCCTGCTCCCGAGGTTCTCGAGGCAGCTAAGTACTATCACGATCAGACTCTCGACTTCTTCAAGAGCCCTGTCGCCCAGGCCACCGGGGATATGCCCGGCGGACCCCCGGCCAGGTTCTACGACAACGCTCTGGTGGAGATGATCAATCAAGCGCAACTGTGGGCGACTGGCGCCGACATATCCATTGCGGCCTTGTTCACCGACACATCGAAGATCGGCAAGGGGCCAATGACCATGCAGGACGTGTACGGCCTGTATGTATACCCGAACACACTCTATACCATCAAGATCAACGGGCAGCAGTTGCGCGAGGCGATTGAGGCCAGCGCCAACTACTTTAAGACCTATACCGGGCAGACTAGCCTGGATGAACTGATCAATACCTCGATGCGAGGCTACAACTACGACATATACCAGGGCGTCGAATACGCGATAGACATATCCAAACCGTTAGGTCAGCGGGTCGTGACGCTCAAGTTCCGGGGCGAAGACGTCCGGCCCGACCAGGAGTTCGTGGTCGCCCTCAACAACTACCGGGCGGGAGGCGGCGGCGGATACACTATGTTCCGCAATGCCCAACTGCTATCCGAGTCCACCACGGAAGTCCGCGAGATCATGGTGGACTACCTGCGAGAAGTTGGCCAGTTCGGCCCCGAGTCGGTAGACAACAACTGGCGGCTCCTGCCGGCCATCGTGGAGGAGATGGCGCGTCGACGCTAGATGATGCTCCACCATCAGGCCACACTGCCCGGCCCTGCGGTTCATCCCGCCGGGCCCGGCAGTCTGGTAACGCTCGATGTGTGACCTTACTGCCGTTTCGCCGGCGCTAGAGGGTCCTCGCCTGTAGCCTGCGGGCATCGCATGCTGCACCCGTCGACCCTGCAGTCCATGCCGCGGCACCTTTCCACCCGGCCTTCGAACACGGTGTCGATGGTCTCGGCCGTGGCAGGATCGGGCTCATAGTGCAGCACTACCTTGCGGGGGGCCGCCGTGATGAGTGCGCTTATCAGAAGATCCGCCACATCCACGCCCTCGCCGGCCGCGTCCGATGCCAGAGTGTCCACGTAGTCGCCGACCACGCGCCCGCCTTCAGGGCCACGAAGCTCAAAACGGTTCTCTGCGGTCCGCACTACATGTACAATCTCCTGCCGCTGGTCCTGTATGTCGACGAAGTACTTCAGTAGACGCACAAACTCCCGATGCTCTCGTTCGGCCATGAACCTGATCAACGCTTCCTCAGCAGATCGCTTCAGTTCCTCCATGTATTCCTTCATGCGGAACCTGACGAATCCCTCAATCACGAGGGCATTGGAGTCGCCCAGGTATTCTTCCACATCTGCCGTGACTTCCCCGAGCCGCATCGAGGGGTCGAGCACACCGTCAACACCCTCGTTCAGCAGTGCTGCGGCATACTCCGACACCGCCGCAGCCTCTTCCTCCCCCAGCTCAGGATGGCGAGTCTTTAGGTTGTCAAGGATCAGTGCCTCCTCTACCTCGTCGAAGATCATGGTCGCAGCAAGGTTCGCCAACCTGCGCCGAAATAGACGCCTCAGGTCCTGCTCATTCACGAGTTTGTTCCGAGACGACCTGGCAGTGCATTCTATTAGTGTCAAATCGCCCAGAACCCTGTAGCGAATCGATATTTCAAGGCCCTGAGCGCGCAGATGGTCGAGCTCACAAAAGAGCCGCCGTCTCAACGAGTCGGCGGCAAGGTAGGAGCCGATCTGGACACAGTCCATCGATTCTTGCCCCCTTCAGCCAATAGTATATGTTCTGCTGAAGGGGCGTATACGATGCCCGAGCAGGGGCATAATGCATTTATGTGCGTTTCGCCGCCAGTTTACCTTCGGCGGGCCGGCATGCCCCGGTACAGGAAAACGCCCCGGGTAAACCCGGGGCTTCCACTAAATTCATGGTGGGATGCAGTGGAGTCGAACCACTGGCCTCAACGATGTCAACGTTGCGCTCTAACCAACTGAGCTAGCACCCCGACACCTTCGAAACATGGAGGCGACACCCGGATTTGAACCGGGGAATCGCGGTTTTGCAGACCGCTGCCTTACCACTTGGCTATGTCGCCAGTATCCACAGCCAACACACGCGTCGATCGTGTAGAGCCCAAAAAATGGAGCGGAAGACGGGATTCGAACCCGCGACCCTCGCCTTGGCAAGGCGATGCTCTACCACTGAGCCACTTCCGCAAACCAGTTCGCAAGTGGTGCCGAGGGGCAGAATCGAACTGCCGACACGGGGATTTTCAGTCCCCTGCTCTACCGACTGAGCTACCTCGGCCTGCAAGAATCGAAAAAACAATGGCGGGAGCGACGGGAATCGAACCCGCGATCTCCTGCGTGACAGGCAGGCATGTTAACCGCTACACCACGCCCCCGCACATCATAAACCTTGTCAAAGTGGTGGGCGAAACAGGGCTCGAACCTGTGACCCCCTGCGTGTAAAGCAGGTGCTCTCCCGGCTGAGCTATTCGCCCTTGGCGCTTTTCCATTATAGCGTACGCCCATCTGCCATGCAAGTACTGTTTCGAGCTTTGTTCGGGGCCCTGCTTATCCATTCCTCAGCTTGTCCGGGATCTCAAGACGCGCATAGGCAAACAGGTACTCCTGGGCATACCCGCACAGCCTGCCGAAGGTGTTCGCGGCCCACTGGCGAATCTCGCGGTGCGAGACGCGTTCACCGCCAAAATACAAATGCCGCACAGCGCGCTCTATCCACACATCTACCGGAAAGGCCTCGAACTTGCCCATAGAGAAGAGCAATACGCAATCAGCGATCTTCTCGCCAACCCCCCTGAGGAGCATCAGTTCCTGCTTTGCGGAGTCGTAGTCCATGGCAGTCACAGCATCCAGATCCAGTTGGCCGTCGGCCACTTTCGTTGCAGCCTCGCATATTGCCCGCGATCTGAAACCGGCCTTGCATGCGAGCACATCAGTCTCAGAAGCGCACCCGAGCTCACCAGGGGCCGGGAACGCGCGCCGGAGCGAGCCATCTACGGGCCCGCCCCAGACGCGTGAGAGGTTCTCCACAACCCGGGATATCTGAGCGACACTGTTGTTGGCCGACGCAATGTATGAAACCAAGCATTCCCAGGGCTCCTGCGCAACTAGCCGCAGCCCACGTGCGCTCTCCACCGCTCTGGACATGACCGGGTCAGTCGCCGCGATCCTGGCCTCTAGCGCAGCATGCGACTGCCGCAGCCGGAAGTAGTCCGTCACGATAGAAACCGTCTCGCTGTCAGCGGGCGGATGCACCACAAGCTCCTCGCCCCTCTGTTCCAGTCGAAGAAGCCTGCCGCGCACTACGCCCTCTTCTATCTGCCCCGCGTCCCCCGCCCGGATCCACCGGAAAGCCTGGCCGCACTGGCACGTAGTATGGAGGTCAAGGCTGTCGAACCCGGCGATGATGCAGGCGCCGTCCTGCCACGAAAATGACAGGTCGCGTTGGTCAACACACTCAATCATGTGCTATTCTTCCTCGGATGCCATGGACTTAAGCGCCTGCTCAAGCTGCTTCTGGATTCTGTCGTAGCCCGCTAGATCGCCCGCGCGCAGTCGCTCCTGCGCCTTCTGGTACAGATCGAGGGCCTCACGTGCGGATGGACCAGCCTGCCTATCGACTGCCTCACCCAAATGATCGGACGTGCCTGTCTTTGCAGATGCGCCCGTGGTATTCCTCCGCCCCACCAGCGCCTCCAGGGCTTCCGGCAGGTCAGATCCGATCTCTACACGGGTGCCGTCAGACACTATCACCCGCTTCAGCTGAGGCAACTGGCTTGCCTGAGCCGCCAAGAACAATGGCTCCACGTAGAGTATGCTGCCATTTATCGGGTAGACAAGAAGGTTGCCACGGATAACGGTGGATCCGCTCTGATTCCACAGCGAAAGCATCTTGGATATCTCGGCATCCTGGTCGATCTGTGCTTCAATCTGCATCGGCCCGAACACTACGCGCTGCTTGCCGAAGTTGACTGCGACCATGCGCCCGTACTCGTCAGCGTCGGAGCTGACGGCGAGCCAGGCAACCATGTTGTCTTTGCGCGAAGGCGTGAACGGGGTGAACAACACGAAGCTGACCCCCGATTCGCCCGGCAACTGCATGTTCACATAGTACGGGCTTACCTGTTGCTGCTGACCTTTGTAGATCTCCCGGGGCAGACCCCACAGGTCTTCTTTGTTGTAGAACACCTCTGGGTCGGTCATGTGATACATGGCATACATCCTGGTCTGTATCTTGAACAGGTCTTCAGGATACCGCAGGTGCTGCCTGATCGACTCGGGCATCTCGCTTGCCGGCCTGAACAGGCCCGGGAAGACCTTAGCGTATGTCGCGGCTATCGGGTCATCGGGGTCGATGAGGTAGAACTTGACCTCCCCCGTATAGGCATCGATCGACACCTTGACCGAGTTTCTGATGTAGTTGAGCTGATCGCCGAAACGTTCAGCATAAGGGTACGCGGTAGACGTAGTCATCCCGTCGATCAGCCACATCAGCCGACCGTCGGCGATGAAAGCGTACGGATCTCCGTCGTACTGCAAGAACGGAGCGATCCTGCGTACACGTTCGCGGATGTCGCGCGCAAAGAGCATTCGGCTGTCAGGCGTGATATCGCGCGAGAAGATCACCTTGGAATCGTTGAACCTCGTCGAAAACAGCAGCCTCCGGAAGAGGTACCCCATGCGTATCCCGGAGTCCGCATCGTATTTCGTGTACTCATTGGAATCGCCCAGAGGGTAGTCGAACTCCTCAGCCCTGGTGTTGACTATAACCCAGTCGCCGGTCAGCTCGCCAAAGTATATCTCGGGGCGGTCGAGCCGCATGTCGGCAGGATATCGCGGCGGAATATCGCCCACTAGGAACATGGGCAGCCCGTCCTGGCCAATCTCGTTCACAGGGCTTGCGCAGGCGCCGTAGCCGTGGGTGTACTTGAGACGTGTGTTCACCCATGTCTGAGCCTGCGACGGCAGGCGGCTCACATCCATCTCCCTGGCCGACAGCATCACCTGCGTCGTCTTGCCGTCTATGGTGTATCTGCCGATGTCGATATCTGCGAAATGGTAGTACAACCGCATCTCCTGAAGCTGTTCGAACGTGGAAAGCAGAGGCTCCCAGTCCCACAGCCTCACATTGGCCAACGTGTCTTCAGCCCCCTCGAGCTTGGCCGCAGTGATGCCTTCAGTCACTGCATATTCCTTCTCCTCCACCCGATCCAGCCCGAAGGCGCTCCGAGTGAAGTCGATGTTGTACCCTATGTATTCGCTCTCTGCAACAAGCTCATTGGGCGTGACATACAACTTCTGAATAATGCCGGGGTAGACGTCGATCGCAAAGAACGACACTCCCAAGAGCACGACGGCGGTGATACACACTACCACCCACGTTCGCGTGCTCGCCGCCCTGAGACCTGTGCCTACGATGAACACCGCCGATGCGAGCATCAACCAGATCAGCAGACGAAGGCCAGGTAGAGTGCCGTGCACATCTGCGTAGCTGGCGCCCAGAACTACACCCCTAGTGGAGTAGACAAGCCCCCACATGGAAAGCGCGAATCCCAGCGCCACAATGCAAAGGCCTGCCCCGAACAGCACACACACATGCAGCTTGGCCCGTGCATCGATGGGCTCCAGCACTATCCTGCCGCGCTTCCGACGCCCAAAAGCCGCGCCGCTCGGAGCTCCCAGATCAGCCTCCTCGCGTCCGAACCTCACCAGTGCTCCCGACACGAGGTAGATCAGTATTACTGAGGCTGCCGTGAGCCCCACTACCCACCTGGAGCCTGCGTAAATACGGCGGATTATCGGCAATCTGAATACGTAGAAGCTGATGTCGCGACCGAAGATCGGATCTGGTTTTCCGAAAGACGTGGCGTGGATGAACTGCTGGAACTCCATCCACGAGCCGTAGGACGCCGCCGCGACTGCGAGCCCGGAGGCTGCGGCGATTATGAAGGCGGCCCGGGTCGACACCAACCTAGAGGCTGCTTTGGTCGCAAGAAGGTTGATCGCCACAAAAGCGAACGTGACAGCAAACGCGGCAACACACACGATAACGCGCGCTTCGGCCCGCTTCCAGAACACGCCGAGGTAGCCAAGGTCGGCGTACCACAGATGCTCGGTGACGATGACTGCAAGAGTGTTCCACGCCAGGGCCAGCCCAATCAGAACAACAATGAGGGCCTTGACCCATCCGGATACTCTGCTCATTAGCCCCACCCCTTAAGGAGAAATGCTCCGAAAACAAAGGAACCCACACCAAGCAAAGCTGATGCGGGCCCCGACATGTCCCTGTTGCTCACTACATCGTTTCGGCGGCCGGAGCAACCTCCACGCCGGCCACCATCGAGTCCGAATCCGGCATGACTGAGACCCGTTTCCCGGCCTTACCAAACCGATCGAACTGAACCAGCCCGTCGGCGGTCGCGAACAGAGTGTAGTCCTTACCCATGCCTACATTGACTCCAGCGTGCACTTTCGTTCCATGCTGCCTCACGATGATGCTGCCGGCCGTCACACGCTGCCCGCCGAACTTCTTTATTCCTAGCCTCTGCGCCTGGGAATCCCGTCCGTTCCTGGAGCTTCCCATCCCCTTCTTGTGCGCAAACAGCTGCAGATCCATTCTGATCATTCTTTACACCCCCTAGCCTGCAAATCACGGCCGCTTTCGGGCCTGTTCTTTTCCACAATCGATATAGTGCCTGGGTATTCCCGCGCGATCGAGCGAATCCCTGCGAGCATCGTCTCGAGAATCGCATCTGCCCGGTTCCACTCAGAATCGGACGGAGACCCCACTATCATGCAATCAAGTTCACCATGTCGCTGCCTGACCGACCTTGACACGCCGGCCTGCTGCCGAAGCCCGTTAGCCGCAGCAGTCGTGAGAGCGGATACTGCCGAACAGACTATGTCGCGCCCGTATTCCGCCCAACCAGAGTGACCTTGCACTCTGAACCGAACAACGTGGCCGCAGGAACGCCGGACAGTGACAGTAGTCATGGCAGGCGCATCGTCACTCAGTAACGATCGAGTCGATTCTGACAGACGTAAACGGCTGCCTGTGGCCGGTCTTTTTGCGTTCACGCTTCTTCGCCTTATACTTGAAGACATAAATCTTCTTTGCCCTGTCATGGGCCACGACTGCTCCGGTGACTTTGGCCCCATCTACGATGGGTTGCCCCACCCGGACACCGTCGTCGCCAGCCACCATGAGCACCTTGTCAAACTCGACTGGGTCACCTAGAGCAGTGCTGAGCTTCTCAACGCGGACGACTTGCCCCGGCGACACACGATATTGCTTCCCGCCGGTTTCGATGATTGCGTACAATTATCTGACCTCCTCGCACTCTGGGCTCGCCGGGACCACCAAAGGCAGGAAACGCGGCGCAATCCTCGCGCTCCATTTGCGGGCCTTTCCCGAGCGGCTTGAGGCGACGTACAAGGTCGCCCACAGCGGTTAAAATATAGCACAAGCATGGATGAGTGTCAAACTCGCCCCGCGCCCCGCGCCCTCGCTCATCCTGGCCCTCACTCTCTCCCTCAGCACTCACAGCCCCGCGCAGCACTCACAGCCCGCTCAGCTCGCTCAGCTCGCTCAGCCCTCACAGGTCGCCCAGCCCGCGCAGCCGAATGTGTGTAGGGATCGTTGTTCGTTTGAGCCCATAGCGTTGACTTCACTCCAACGCGTTAAGCCGTGGCCTAGACAAGCATGTGCGTTGCGGGCCGATGGCCAGTTGGCGGGCCCACGGTTTCACAGACATACCCCCCCCGGGGGTATCCAGGCAGGGATATCATCACATTTTGACGATAGTCAGGGCCGATGTACTCGATTTTTGAGTGCATCCAGATGGCCAGTGAACAGACAGGACTGCCCAAGGCTTGCTTGACGGTTGTCTTCGCCCGAATATATGGTGAATCATTGGCATCACGTGCCATCGCCTGCGCCCTCTTACCAGTTGCATCCATATTATGGGACGCAATGCCGCTCGCTCTGCGAGTTCCGATGCCCCCGCGGGCCGGATACCCCCGATTTTCGCGATCCGAATGCGTTCCGGCGGCCATCCGAAATCGATGTACTCGATTTTTGCGGGTATCTCCAAAACTACCGTCAAAAATCGAGTACATCCCAGCTCCAGCCATTTTTGATGCCCCGCGCCGCTCATAAGGCCAGCTGGGCGCCACTTTCGGCGTGCATGGCGCCTTCTTGCCTACATCGCTTATGGAAATACCCCACCGCACCCCGATTAACGAATCCCTCACCGGCTACACGCACCCTCCCCATGCGAGCCTCCAGGCCTGCAGTCGAATGTAGGCGCAGTCGCAGGTAGGTCGAGGGTGTTTCCTATCGCGTCGAAGAACGAACGCCTGCGCAGGCGCAGGCGCGGGCGCTCGGAGCCCCTCCGGCCAGGCCAAATCTATCAGGGGCCAGCTGACTGCGGTGTCATAGTGGGCAGCCAGTCCGGCCCCCGTCCGTTCGATCGCTCGGAACCTTTCGCTCGGCGTAGATCTGCTAGGTCGCCTGTATGGTCTCAGGCTCCGCCTCTCTCTCGGGGGTTCGGCTCGCGTCGGTCTGCGCAGCACTCCCGGCGCCAGCTCCATCGGAAGCGCCGGATGCAGCTGCTGCAGCGGCTTTCGCTGCTTTCCTGGCCCTGGCGGCTCTCGCCTGACGCCCACCACGCCTAGACGGACGACGTTTAGGCGGGGCCGTATCTCCAGCTTCGGACGCGGTCGCAGCACCGGCAGCAACGCGAGCCGCAGCACCGGTCACGGCATCAGCCGCAACGCGAGGCGCAGCATCAGCCGCAACGCGAGGCGCGGAACCGGCCGCAGAACCGGTCGCAGCACCAGCCGCAACACGAGCCGCATCACCAGCCGCAGCACCAGCCCCAGCCGCGTCGGGCGCAGGTTGCGGAGTCGGGGTAGTTGCGCCTGCCAGGGCAGACACATCAACCGCCACGGGAGCTAGCTGGGCGCCAGCCTGTTCCAAAACCGAGCCGTCAGCTTGGCCCGCCGCCGGTGCAGGCGATGGCTTTGCAGGTTGGCCGTTCGCCTTTGCTCGCCCCGAACCCCGCCTCGACCTGCGACCGTTGCGCTTGGAGCCCCTGGCCGAGCTTGGCACCGCGGACGTTTTGTCAGCATCCGCGCCCTTGTCAGGCTCCGGCTGCAGCTCTTTGGCGGGTTTGTTGCCCCCCCGAACCTGACCGCCGGTCTTCCCTTCCTGCTCGGGCTTGGCTTGAGGCTTCTCAGAGTCCTCTGGCTTGCCCTGCTTCTGAGCCTGAGCCTGGGCCGGAGCCTGGGCCTGAGCCTGAGCCGGAGCCTGCGATCGGCTTTGCTGCACTGGTTGCGCCTTCTGAGAAGCCTGATTTTTCGCCTGGGCCTGGGCCCGAGGCTGAGCGGCGACAGCGGGGATCTCGCTGGCGCCGGCAGGTTCCTTGGCCTTCGCAGCGGGGACTTGGGCGGTTGGCCCGGGCTCCTGGGGTTGCTCATCTTGGGCAAGGCTGCCATCGGCCGCCACTAGCCGAGCGCGGGCGTAGGTCTTGAATACTTTGGCCACCTTCGCCTTCACGCGCGTTCCGATCATCCTGCCGGCGCCTTCAACGTCGATAACGTACCCCTCGAGTCGCGCTATTCCGTCGCGGCTATTGGTCATGTGCGGTTCCTCTATCACTACGTCGATCACGTCTCCGGCCACCACGGGCAGGGCTTTCTTCTCCACGTCCTCCCTAGTGCCCACCGCCGCGACTACAATGTCCTCGACCTTCTGGTCGAAACTCCCCTTGACGTATATCGCCTTGCCGGTCTCCTCTTCCAGAGCCGCAAGGTTGGATCCGCCCGATCCTATCAGCACTGCGGCCACCGATGGGTGCAGCAGCACCAACATCGCGGGCTGGGAGGTCGACAGAGCCTCCTTCTTGATAGCGCGCATTGCGCGGAATGCCAAGGTCTCCTCGGAGAGGATCCTTCCCCGGCCATCGCACATCGGGCACACTTTCATCATGGATTCCGCCAGGCCTTGCTGGACTTTCTTGCGAGTCATCTCGACCAGGCCAAGCTGAGTGAAACCTAGCACTGAAGCTTTGGTCTTGTCGCGAGCCAGCGATTCCTCGAGTTTGCGCATGACTTGTTTCTGGTGGTCCTCATCATCCATATCGATGAAGTCCGCGATGATTATCCCGCCGATGTTGCGCAGTCTCATCTGGCGCGCGATCTCAGTGGCGGCTTCGAGATTGGTCTTCAGGACAGTATCGGCAAGGCAAGTGGACCCGGTGAACTTCCCCGTGTTCACGTCAATCACGGTCAAAGCTTCAGTGTGGTCTATGACGAGATAGCCGCCGCAAGCCAGCCATACCTTGCGCCTCAGAGCCCGGGCGATCTCCTCCTCCAGCCCGTATGAGTCGAAGATCGGCTCTTGACCCGTGTAAAGGTGCACTTTATCGCGCATAGGCTCCGGAAACATCTTCACAAGGTCATTGACCTTCTTCAGGTCCTCTGGATCATCCACGACAAACTGGGTGACATCTTCGGCAAAATGGTCACGTACCAGTCGAAACACTAGATCATAATCCTTGTGCAGCAATGCCGGCGCCTTGGCGCGTCTGCCCCTGGCTTGAATCCTGCGCCACAGCTTCACCAGGAACTGAATGTCGGAAGCGATCTCCTCCTGGCTCAGCCCCTCGGCGACGGTACGTACGATGACGCCCATGCGCTTGGGCTTAGCCGCCTGCGCGATCTTCTTCAGCCGGTCCCGCTCACCGTCTTCGTCTATCCTCCGCGAAACCCCCACGTAGTCAACGGTGGGCATCAGCACGACATACCTGCCCGGAAGCGTGATGTCGGTCACGACCCGGGCGCCCTTTGTTCCGATGGGTTCCTTGCTGACCTGGACCATGATCTCCTGCCCGGGCTTGAGAATATCCTTAATCGAACGCGGTTTCTTGTTTGGCACGGTTATCTCTTCGCCGTCTGCCTCGCGCACAATCCGCCCTTCGCGACCGTTTCGCCCCGCGAGGGCATCGTCTACATATAGAAATACATTTCGTTCCAACCCCACATCGACGAAGGCCGCCTGCATACCGGGAAGCACGTTCTCGACGGTTCCCCTGTATATGTTCCCGGCGTACCTCGGATGAAGCGACCGCTCGATAAACAAGTCGACGAGCACGCCGTCTTCGAGGATGGCGGCCCTAACTTCGCCGCTTTCGGAGTTGACGATAATCTCTCTTCCCACCTGACTCAACTCCCTCGGGTCAACTCCCCGCCATGACTAAATCTCTGCATTCAACACTCATCGGGGACGCGAGGTCCCCGCCTCCTCTATCAGTGAAGTATAGGCCCGTCCTGTGAATACAGGATCGGGCGATGGACCCATGCCTCTGCTCAGGCTCGCCTCGGCGGCCCTGCATCGAATGAAAATGGGCCATGAGGTCCTGCGGGCGGAGGTGGGCCCGTCCTCCGCATGCCAGGGTGCATTCCAAAGCGCCACTGCCTGACCAGCGGATTTCGCGCACCATCGGCCGTATGTCTGCCCGGCGCTGGCCGCTCTTGGTGTTGACCTCCACAATCGCATGATCGGACAAGAGAAACTCTCGTACCGCGTCCTCCAGTTCAGGCCGGGCAGTGGGATGAACGTCTACGCGGTAGGATGCCCATTCTATGCTGGAGGCCAGAGTCGGCCTGCCTTCTAGTGCGCACACTGCGATTATCGGCATCCCGGGCGGCGCCGCCAGTCGCAGCCGTTCAAACACATCATGCGTGCACAGATCGCCCGAGTCCACCGGTGCGAGCTCCATGTCGAGATACTCGGCCTCACTGGTCATGCCCACACCCAGAGCAGTCGCAAACTGGATTTTCGGGTGGGGATGGTACCCCTCCGAGTAGGCCACCGGAATCCTCGCGCGCCTGACCGCGCGCTCAAATGCTCTCATGAATCCCAAATGCGACACGAATCTTATCTCGTCGCCCTTTCCGAGCCGTACCCGCACGATCGACGCGCCGTTCATGCCTGCCCGCCTCCTTGCGAGGGACTCCCGGCAAATGCGCCGGCCAGCCTGACGCGGACATCGCCCCGGCAGACCCCACAGCCCGAGCAGTCGGCCTCGCGGCAGTCGGGCGTCGTGAGCCCGCTCGCCGCGCGGTGCGCCTCGCGCACCAGAAACGCGCGAGATACGCCCATGTCGATATGGTCCCACGGCAGCGCGTCGCTGTATCCGTACTCCGCGTTGGCCCACACGGAAGAGTCGAGACCCGTATCGGCGAAGGCCTGCTGCCAAAGGCCCGGCTTGAACTGATCGGACCAGCCGTCAAACCTACAGCCCAGGCTCACGGCGCGTTCAATGACAGGCGCCAGCCTGCGGTCGCCCCTGGCGAACGCCGCCTCCAGATGACTCGCCCAAACGTCGTGGAAGGATACCGAAAGGCCGCGCGCCCGCATACGCTCCCTGAGGTACGACTGTTTCTGTTCTAGCTGTTCACGACTGTCCTGGGCAAACCACTGGAAAGGAGTATGCGGCTTGGGGACGAAGGACGACACACTGACATTCACGCGCACCCGACCGGCCTTGCCTCGGGCGCCGGCTATCCGACGCCCCAAATCGAGCACGCGCTTTGACAGGACGGCAATGCCCTCGATGTCTTCGAAGGTCTCATAGGGCAGGCCGATCATGAAGTACAACTTGATCTGGTCCCACCCCGACTCGAACGCGTCGGAGGCTGCAGAAATGAGGTCATCCTCTGTGACGCCCTTGTTGATGATGTCGCGCATGCGCTGTGTCCCGGCTTCAGGAGCGAACGTCAGCCCGGTGCGGCGAGACTTCTCCACATCGCGCGCCAACTCGATGGAGAACGAATCCACTCGCAAGGAGGGCAGCGATACGGCAACGCCTTGAGGGCCGTACTCAGCTGCCAGCTTCGATATGAGCTCCTTTATGCGCGTGTAGTCGGCGCTGGACAGCGAAAGCAGCGAAAGCTCTTCATACCCCGAACTGCCAACAAGCGCCTCCGCGAGCTCGCACAGGTTATCCATGCTGCGCTCACGTACGGGTCGGTAGATCATCCCTGCCTGGCAGAACCGGCATCCTCTGGAGCATCCTCGCATTACCTCCAGCGCCACCCGGTCGTGGACTGCCTCAAGAAACGGCACCACGAACTTCCTGGGGTACTCTGCCGAGTCCAGGTCGGCCACGACTCGCCGCGTGACATGATTCTGAGCCTGCGGCCAATACACGCCCGCAATCTTGGCCAGCCTGCTCACAATCGCCGCCCTGGATGCGCCCTCGCGCTTACCCCGGGCTGTCTCGCGCATAATCTCGGCAATGGCCTCCTCTCCGTCGCCCACGACGACTAGGTCGAGGAAGGGCGCCATGGGTTCGGGATTGGACGCGCATGGCCCTCCCGCGATGATTATCGGGTCGCCTTCTCGCCTGCCGTCGGCGCGCACCGGTATCCCCGCGAGCTCAAGCATGCACAGAACGTTTGAGTATGTCAGTTCATACTGCAAAGTGAAGCCCATGACATCGAAACTGCGGGCGGGCGTGTAGGACTCCAAGCCGTATAGTGGAATCCCGTGTATGCGCATCTGCGCCTCCATGTCGGGCCAGGGCGCAAAGGCGCGTTCAGCCGCCCATGCCGGATTGCTGTTCACGATTTCGTACAGTATCTTGAAGCCGATGTACGACATCCCCACCTCATACACGTCGGGGAAGGCCAGAAGCAGCGTGGCTTCTGCGCCGGCGCGGTAGCCTGCTCCGGCATTCAACTCGTGCCCGGTGTATCGAGCGGGCTGCGATACGTTTGGAAGTACGTCGGTTAGCAGTAGATCCTTGTTCACCATCAATGCTTGCTTCCCCTCACCAGTGTTCCCAAGTTCACCCCCGGCCCGCGGGAGCAGACCCCATCCATTAGTTCAATCTCGGAAAGACGGCCTATCTCCTTGCCGTCAGACGTCACTACCGATATGATCGCGAATTGCTGCCCTGAAAGCCGACCGAGCACCGCGTCCGCTCGCGCGTTTGGACTTGCGGCGATCAGTGCTGCGGGCGTAAACCCCTGCCGCGCAAGCCCAGCCCGTTTCCTCATTACGGATCTCACGGCCGCGTATGGGGCAGACCGCGCCTCGCGTCCCGCCTCCACCCAGATGAGCACGCCCATGGCCATCAGAAGCGGGCTCAGAACCCCGGTCGCCGCTCCCACTGCGCCTGCCAAGACTACCAAACCGCCGATCCACCGCGAGAAGTTCACCACCGCCCGGGTGGCCCCCGACATGCCCATCCGTTCCACCAGAAGGGCTCTCGCCACCCTCCCGCCGTCCAGGGGAAATGCCGGCAGCAGATTGAGCAGTGCGAGCACGATGTTGGCACCGATGAAGAACTCCGTACTCGCAATATCAGGTTTACCGTATGCCAGAAGAATATAGCCTGCGCCTGCCAGAACCAGCGATGTCATGGGGCCCGCCATGGCCACCGCTGCCTCCGCCTCTGCCCGCAGCCCAATTGCATCGTCGACCCGGACCGCCGCCCCTATGGGCGTGATCCTCACTTCAGAAACGGCCAGCCCGAAACCGACCGCAACGGCGGCATGGGCCACCTCGTGCATCAGGAGCGACGCAAACACCACCGCCCATTGCCACAGGCTCCCGGCGAGAGCGTACAGAACGGCAAATACCACCACAAGCGGGTCGACGGCAATCTCCACGCGCATTCGTCCCATGGACGCCTCCCCCATGGCTGAGCCCTAAGCCTCGTAGCTACTATGAGATTATAGTGGCACGCCCAGGCGTCTAGAAGACGATCTTCTTTCTCCTCATATGGATACTCTGCAGAAGCGCGACTCCCAGCATGGTCGCTATGAGGGAGCTCCCGCCGGCGCTGAAGAAGGGCAGCGGAATGCCTGTGCATGGCGACACATTCATGGTCATGCCCACATTTACGAATATGTGGACTAGCATGATAGTCGCGATGCCCACGGCAACCAGGCTGCCGAATCTGTCGCGGGCGGACTGGGCTACACCGTAGCACCGGCGCACTATGAAAAACAGCAGCGCCAGGGCGGCGACGGCCCCCAAGAAGCCCAGTTCTTCGCCGATCACCGAGAAGATGAAGTCGGTATGGTGCTCTGGCAGGAAGTTGAGACGAGCTTGTGTGCTCTGACCGAAACCCTTGCCTGCAAGACCGCCCGAGCCAATGGCTATCACTGACTGGGTGACATTCCAGCCAAACCCTCGCGGATCGAGGCCAGGGTTGAAGAAGACCAGTATCCGCATTCGCTGATGCTCTTTGAGAAGGAAAAAGTACGAGAAGGGTGCGATCACGAACAGGCCCACACCGATGATGAGCCCCAGCAGTTTCGGATCGGCGCCTGCTGCGTACACCATCGCAAAAAACACAGGCGCGAGCACCAATGCGGAACCAAGATCATTCTCGGCGATCACGAGCCCCATAGGCAACAGCGCCAGGATGGCGGGGACTATGAGGCTGCGCGGAGTAGACAAGTCATCCTGCTGCACCAAGTAGGCAGCGAGGCCGATAACCACTGCGATCTTCGCATACTCTGAAGGCTGTATCGCGAGCGGGCCAATCCGGATCCAGCTCATGGCCCCTTTCGTCTGCGTGCCCAGCACAAAGACGCTGGCTAGCAGCGCAAGACCTCCAATGTATATGAGGTTCGCGAAACGCGCCAGATAGCGATAGTCGATGGCCAGCACCGCCACTGAGGCTACCGCGCCCATCGCCGCCGCGATTGCCTGCTTCTTGACGTACAAGAAGGGGTTGCCGGCCGTCAGGCGCACATTCCACCTAGTGGCACTGTATATCATCGCACAGCCAAACAGAATAGCGAGAACAACGGCTCCAAGTAGCGCGAAATCAAGATTCTTAAGGAGCCTTCTCTCGATGAGCATGCGTTAGCCTCCTGCCGTATGCCAGATAGTCGCCTGGGCGCTTCTACCTAGCGCCCGCTCCCGAACTTCGCTTGACCTCCCTTACTGGAATGCTGGCCACTATGGCCACCGATGCGTCGGAGTTGTCGAACTCCACACGCATGTTGGACTCGTCGATATCCAAGTACCTGGTAATCACCTCGATCAGGTCCGTCTTGAGCTGCTCCATAAGGCCGGGCGACAGCGTAGCTCGGTCCTGGACCAGGACTAGCCTCAGTCTGTTCTTCGCAGTGTCCCGGCTGGAAGGTCCCTCCAACCTACCGAAAAGCCGCTGCAGAAAGTCCATCACGGCCCTCTACCCCCTCGCCCTTGCAAACCATCTGATGATCCTGGTGAACCAATCCTCTTCTTCAGCCGCCGCGGCCATCGGCACGTCTTCCCCCATGATGCGTGCCGCCACGTCGCGAAAGGCGCGCCCGGCCTTTGACTTTTCGTCCATGACCACGGGGATGCCCTTGTTGGTGGCCACGATTATCGCCTCATCATCAGGGATCACGCCCAGAAGCTCGATCTTGAGATGCTCGAGCACGTCATTCACGTCGAGCATGTCGTGCTTCTTCACCATGTCGAACCTGATCCTGTTGATGATCAGCCACGGATCAGCGATGCCCTCATGCTCCAGCATGCCGATGATGCGGTCGGCGTCTCTCACCGCCGACATCTCAGGAGTGGTCACCACTACGGCCTTTTCCGCGCCTGCCACTGCGTTCTTGAAACCCTGCTCTATGCCTGCAGGACAGTCGATAATGACGTAATCGAATGAGCTCTTCAGTTCGTCGGCGATCGCTTTCATGCTCTCGGGGGTCACCGCAGTCTTGTCCCTAGACTGAGCCGCCGGCAACAGCGAGAGGTTCTTTATGTCTTTGTGACGTATCAGGGCCTTGTGCGCATCCACTGCGCCGTCCACAACATCGACCAGGTTGTGAAATATCCTGCCTTCCAGCCCAAGTACCAGGTCCAGGTTGCGGAGGCCGATGTCCGCGTCGATCAGCACAACACTGGGACCCATCATGGCAAGCGCTGCCCCGATACTGGCCGTTGCAGTCGTCTTCCCGACTCCACCTTTGCCGGAGGTTACTACAATCACACTTCCGCTCATACGCCAAACACCGTCCCCTAGTGAGTTGTCCAGGGCTCAATGACTATGGCTCCATCCCGGAGAAAAGCCGATTCTGGGCCGAGAGGCGCCTGCACCTCGCCATCGGGCGACCTCGCGATTCTGTCCGCTATCCGTAGCTGTGTGGGCATGAGTCGCAGGGCCACTACCCTGGCATCGGGTTTGCCGCCGGCGCCTGCATATGCCACTCCGCGCAGGCATCCGAAGACTACTATGTCGCCAGTGGCGCACACCTCCGAACCAGGGTTGACATCTCCCATGACGACGATGTTTCCATCGAACGATACCGACTGCCCCGACCGCAAGGACCGCCGGATCATCATGGTGTCGGCCCCGGGCAGGCACTGCGCCTGGCCTGCCCCGACCCCCTCAGGTTCGCCCGCGTGCGGATCGGGGGTTTCGTCGCCTCCGGTCGCCTCGTCTAGGCGTCTCTCCTCTATCGATAGCCCATGGTTTTCCAGCACCGACCTAACCTCCTCGATCCACTCTGGAGGGACCACTGCGCCCCGCGTCTCCACACTCACTCTGGCTCCAAAGTAAAACCCGCCCGCCTCGTCGAGCCTTCGCTCCAGGGCACGCTTGAGATTCTCGATACTATCCTCCGCATCGAGAACCAGGCGAAGACCGCTGCGTGTTCCAATGAAGACTACTTCCTGTGACTTCAACCGCACCACCGCCGAATGAGCCTATCTATGGAGCATTCGCCCTCGTCCACCTATTTCCTCCCGGTGACCGGACCAGCCCCTCAATCCAAGGGTAACGAATCATCGTCGGCTGCCTGCCCGCCGCTATGCGCAGCCCCGGTCAGCCTCGAACCGAAGTACGCTTCCATTATCGCCCGGGCCACCGGCGCAGCGGCCGTCCCGCCGCCGCCGCCCTGTTCTATCAGCACTGCCACCACGATCTCCGGATCAGAAGCGGGCGCCCATCCTGCAAACCACGCATGTGAATCGCCCGGAGGCGATTGCGCGGTGCCGGTCTTTCCTGCCGTGGGAATCGGAAATCCCCTGTAAGCCCAGGCCGCAGTGCCTGTGCGGGTTACCTCCGAAAGGCTGGTTTTGAGGAAATCCCACGTCCTCTTGGATAGGCTGGCCGTACGGGCCACCTCTGGCTGTATGTTGGCTACGACTTCTCCCTCCGGTGTCACTACTTGGCGCACCAGATGTGGCGTGTAGATCGTCCCCCGCATCGCGATTCCGCCATAAGCCGCCGCCATCTGCAGCGGAGTCACCGTCACCTGCTGGCCTATGGCGTAGCTCAGGCGTTCGCCGGGCATGAACTCGCGCGTCGTCGAATCGGGAACAGCCCCCACCGCCTCGGGTGGGGTGTAACGCAGCCCCGTCGGGTACGACAGCCCAAAAGCCTTGGCAGCCTCGGCCATCTGATCGGCTGTGAGCCTCCTGCCCAGCTCATAGAAGACTACGTTGCACGAGTTGGCCATGCCCTGAGCCAGGTTCTGAGTGCCGTGCGTTCGACCGCTTGACCAGGCTGAGCACTTCTTCCCGAAGTAACGTGACGACACCGACGGCGTGCACAGGAACTTCTCGTCCAAGCTGACCTGCCCGGATTCCAGCGCTGCCATGGCCGTAAATGGCTTGAACGTGGAGCCGGGCGGATAGGCGCCCGAAACGGCCCTGTTGAACAAGGCCGACACCCCTGTGCTCACACGGCGCCAGTTCTCCTCGGAGATCTTCGGAACAAACCAGCCCGGGTCGTATCCGGGTTCTGAGGCGAGCGCCAGGATCTCGCCGGTGCGTGGATCGATGGCCACTGCCGCCCCGGCGCGGGCGTTCCTGTACTTCCCTGTGGCGAGCGACGCAAGCTGTGCGCGAAGCCCCTCCTCGGCAGCCTGCTGCACGCGGGCGTCGATCGTGAGAACCAGTGTGGCGCCGCCCACAGGCTCCGTGTAGCCTACCGTGCCCCTCGGGCGCGACAGCGAGTCTACCTCGACCTGCGTGACACCGTCTTGGCCGCGCAGGTACTCCTCGAATTCGCGCTCCAGCCCTGTCTTGCCTATGCGGTCGCGACCACGGTAACCGCGGTCGCCAAGCTGTTTCAGCTCGTCCTGGCTGATCTGGCCCACATATCCCATGATTGTGCCGGCAAGCGCCCCATGAGGGTAGCTCCTGTATGGTTCCTCTTCGATAATCACCCCAGGCAGATCCACTCGGTGCTCGGAGACCTTCATGACGATATCGGGAGGTGCGTCCTCCAGAAGGCGGGCGGGCTGATACGGAATTCCGTACTTGCCCTGGGTCTGACCTTCGATCTTCGCCTCGATCTCCTCGCGGGTCATGCCCAGAATCTGCGAGAGCAACTGTACCTCGCTCTCTCTGTCGCGGAATTCCTGCGGCATCGCAGAGATGGTGTACGCCATCCTACTCGTCGCGAGCACCTCGCCGTTCCTGTCGACCATAAGGCCGCGCGGGGCGGAGACCGGCACTACCGCAATCCGGTTGGCAGTTGAGCGGCTCTTGAAGTAGTCGCCGCGCATCACCTGCAATTGCCACAGCCTTCCTACGAGCACGATGAGCACGGCCAGCGCAACGATTTGGAACATCCTCAACCGTTGCTCGAAGCCCTTTTGGGTACGGTCCATCATGTCCATGATGTTCATGTTCATGGCGATCAGCTCCGCCCGGGCCCGCGGGGGCGTGACTGGGTACCGGCCACCGGTTCAGCCTGGATAAGGGTGCTCTGTCGCTCCCGCGGATGAAGGTAAATCCACTTGTAAATCAAAACGCCCGCGCAGCAGTTGAGCGCGGTCAGCCAAGGCACCAAAACGTATACGGCACGCTGAACATCAACTCGGGCACCGAACGATCCTATGGCGAACATATAAACGGCCTCGCGAACCCAAGTAGCCACGCCAATCACCACGGCCGGGGTGAGCAGACTCTCCTTGAACAGCTGGGGTTCGACAATCCCGATCAGTGCCGCCGCCGCCATGTCGGCCCCGGCGTTGGCGCCGACGAAGGCCCCTGTCAGCCCATCCTTGATCAGCCCGCCCACAGCGGCAAGAGCCACGCCCTGGCCGCCGCCGGCTGCTATGGCCACAGCCGCCGACAGGCAGAAAACGAAGTCCGGGACGATGACGCCCGGCAGAAGCGCCGGGATGACCGCGGTCTGCAGCAGTACCGAAACAAACAGCGCCGCCACGACGCGAGCCTGCTTCATCGTGCCGCCCCCCGGGCAGGATCGATGAGCACCAGCACTTCCTCAAGACGCTGGAAGTCCACGCGCGGCCTGGCCGCCGCCGTCTTCGATACCCCGTATTTGTCCTGCTCCACACTGATCACGTCCGCGACAACATGCCCTTTGGGATAGATGCCCCCGAGGCCGGACGTGATAATGACGTCGCCCGCAACAATGTCGCATTCGCCGCCGATGGGTCGGACGCGAAGAAGCCCCGATCCATCCCCTATTCCTTCAGCGATAACCAGGTCGCGCGACCTGGAGTTAACGCCCCCGATCGCGCTGCGCGGGTCGATCGCAAACAACACCGTAGCCGTGTGGGCGGTAACAGACGTCGTGCGTCCGATCACCCCGCTGGGGCCCACGACCGCCATGCCTGTCGCCAAGCCTTGACTCGATCCCCTGTCGATCACGACCGATTCCAGCCAGCTGGCCGGGTCGCGATACACAACACGGGCCACAACGGTACGTCCTTCAAGTGACGATTTCAGATCGAGCAGGCTGCTCAGCCTGGCGTTTTCTCGGGCGGCTTCGGAAAGCTGTACTACCTCAGAGCGGAGACGGTCAACCTCGGCGCTCAGGGCTTCATTCTCCCGCTTCATCCGGCCGATTGACGCCACAAACGAAACACATGACGACACGGTCCTGCTCACGTAATCGGCACCGCGCGCAACGGGCGCAAAGACCTCGCGCAGCACGTGCTCGGCTGCCGACAGCCTTTCGCGGTCGCGGGCGGTAGAGTATATGAGAGCAACTAGGAGGATCACACTCACGCAGGTGACTATGGCTCTCCTCCTGGATAGTAGCTTGTTCACAGGAGCGCCCCTCCCGGGCATCGCACCCTACTTGAGCCTGCCTGACGACACAAGCACCCGCCGATAGGTATCGAGATGCTCCACGACGATGCCCGCTCCCCTTACCACACAGGTGAGAGGGTCCTCTGTTAGGTACGCCGGCATCCCTGTAGCATCCGAAAGCAGCCTGTCTAGGCCTCTCAGCATAGACCCGCCGCCTGTCATGGCTATTCCCTTGTCGATGACGTCCGCCGACAGCTCGGGCGGCGTCTTCTCCAGCGTACTGCGGACAGCATTGACTATCTCCGCTACTGTGTCCGATAGTGCCTGCTGTATCTCGGAGCTGGATATGGTGACGGTCTTGGGCAACCCGTTGACGATATCCCGCCCACGAGCTTCCATCGTCTCTTCCTGCTGGATCGGGCATGCCGAGCCCACCGTCTTCTTTATCTCTTCAGCGGTCCGCTCGCCTATCATCAGGTTGTAGTTGCGCTTCATGTAGTTCACAATGGCCTCATCCATCTTGTCGCCTGCGGTGGTGATGGACTTGGACGCCACTATGCCTCCGAGCGATATCACGGCCACCTCAGTAGTGCCCCCGCCAATATCGACGACCATGTTGCCTGTGGGGTCTTCAACAGGAAGGCCCGCGCCGATGGCCGCGGCCATGGGCTCTTCAACCAGGCAAGCTTCCTTCGCACCGGCCTGCATGGCCGAATCATGGATCACTCGGCGCTCAACCTGAGTGACCCCTGAAGGCACGCCAATGACTACTCTGGGCTTAAACACGCCGTGGCGCCGCGAAGCCTTATCAATGAAATGCCTGAGCATCGTGACTGTGACGTCAAGGTCGGCGATGACTCCGTCCCTTAAGGGACGTACCGCAACGATACTCGCAGGGGTTCTGCCCACCATCTTCTTAGCGTCGTATCCGACGGCCAAGATCTCCTGGCTATCGTGATCGATGGCTATGACCGATGGTTCCTGAAGCACTATCCCTTTGCCCCTTACAAAGACAAGTGTATTGGCAGTACCCAGGTCGATTCCCATATCCCTCGACCAACCGCTGAAGAGAGAAGCAAAGGCCATGACGTATGGCTCCCTTCTGAACAGGATTTATCACTGCAGTGTCATTGCAGTCTCATCATTCTTGTTGCTGCGCAGAACCGAGCAAGCCCTTTTCGCGCAGGCTGACATAGACGTTATCGCCGATGATTATGTGGTCAAGTACTTCTATCCCAAGCATCGATCCCGCCCGTACCAGCCGCTTGGTGATAGCCAGATCCTCAGGGCTCGGGCTCGGATCGCCGCTCGGGTGGTTATGAACAAGTATCAGAGCGGCGCTGCCCGCCCTAATCGCCGCTCGGAACACCTCGCGAGGATGCACGATTGACGAGTTGAGCGTGCCAACGGATATCGTCGCTGTGTCAATCACCCTGTTCCGGGCGTCAAGGAAGACCGCACGGAACTCTTCCTTTTCAAGATATCGCATGCCCGGCATAAGAAGGTCGGCCACATCATGCGGATTGGCCGCCGCCGGCCTTAGCTCGCTCTCTGACAAGAGCACTCTTCGCCCGAGCTCGATGGCTGCCTGTATCTGTACAGACCGCACCGATCCTATCCCCGGGATACCCGATAGCTCTGCCACACTGGCCGTAGCCAACCTGCGTGGGCTGCCGAAGTATGACAGCACACGCGACGCCACGTCAACGGCGCTTTCGCCGCGCCTGCCACACCTGATAATGATCGCCAGCAGCTCTGCAGTGGAAATGGCCTCCGGCCCGAGCTCCAGGAATCGCTCTGTGGGCCGTTCCTCAGGCGGCATCTCGCGAATGCCGCGCTTACCGTTGTTCATGGTCACACCTCGCCTGCGGCTTATTGCAAGCGCGGCCGCGGGTTGGCCGACCATGTTGGGCAGTAGGCAACAAGATGCGTGCGATGCCTACGATCTACAGCGTATCCACACCGAACTCCGATAGCATGGCGGCGAGTTTGCATAGAGGCAGCCCCACCACGCAGTTGTAATCGCCGCTGATCCCCGTGACGAGCAGGCTGCCCAACCCCTGTATGGCGTAGGCGCCGGCCTTATCCATGGGTTCGCCTGTGGCCACGTACCTTTGGATAGCGGCCTCGGAAAGCCGCCTGAACCTGACCGCCGTCACTTCATAATCAGTGAGCGACCGCCCGCTTTCGGCATCGATCACTGCCACTCCTGAGTACACCTGATGCTCCCTGCCCGATAGGGCACTCAGCATGTTCGCGGCGTCGGCCGGATCGGCGGGCTTGCCCATAACCTGACCGTCGGCAACAACTATGGTGTCGGCGCCGACCACGATACCGGATGGGAGCCGCGTGGCCACATCAGCTGCTTTCGCGTGCGCAAGGCGCATCACCAGCTCTTCGGGGCACCCGGCGGAGAACCCCTCTTCAGCCACTTGACTTGGGATTACGTCGAACGTGAGGCCAATCTCCTGCATCAGCTGGGAACGCCTCGGAGACGCCGACGCCAGCACAATCCTGGGCGCGCGCCCACTATCGGCGGCTGGGCCCATGCAAGACAGGCCAGTCGGGGTATGCACGCTCGAAACCGCCTCCAAACTCGACAAGAGCGATGCCAAGAGGCACCGCCCTCGTGACCCCAAATCCCTTATCTAAGTCTACCATTTGAAATCCTCGTTTACAAGGAGCATCTCCCGAACAGCCAGTACGTGTTCAGCTGGCGGCCTGGGAACCCGCACCACCTGCGCCGCCGGACGAAGCCGCCAGGTTCTCGCCTCCGGCTCCGGCAGGCAGAGCCGGTTCAACCTTATCGTAGTCTATTATGCACTTGGCTGGGCACTTCTCCACGCATATGCCGCACCGCGTGCACTTGGAGTTGTCTATCCGAGCCAAGTTGTCGACCATAGTGATGGCCTTCTCAGGGCAATTCTTGGCGCAGATGCCGCACCCAATGCACCCGATCGAGCACACTTTCTTCACCTCGGGCCCGCGCGCGTGCGATTGGCACATCACGTTCACCGAGTCCTTCTTGGTGCGCAGCCCAATGATGCCGCGAGGGCATGCCGCAACGCATTTGCCGCAGCCCGTGCACAGATCATCGTCCACCTTGGGCAGGCCGTCCTCGCCCATGGTCATCGCACCGAACGGGCAAGCGGCAACGCAGGAGCCCAAACCGAGGCATCCGTAGGTGCACCCCTTGGACCCTCCGCCCACGAGCCCAGCTGCGCGGCAATCGCGGATGCCATGGTACTCGAAGAGCTCGATCGCGCGAGTCCGGTCACCCAGGCACATCACCCGCGCGTACTTGGGTTCGGCCGATGAGTCCAGTTTCACACCCATGATCTCGGCTACCTTGGCCGCCACAGGCGCCTTGCCCACAGGGCAGGCGTCCACAGGAGCGCTGCCCGCGACGACCGCATCGGCCAACCCGGCGCAACCCGGAAAGCCACAGCCACCGCAGTTCGCCCCGGGCAGAACTGAGAGTATCTCGTCTACCCGTGGGTCCTTCTCGACCACGAACTTCTTGGCGGCGACTCCAAGCGACAGCCCGAATATCAGACCCAGTGCCCCCATGCTCATGAGAGCGTTTAGGCCGTTCATGTATAACACCCCCGTCTACCCTACCATTCAAGAAACCGCGCCGACGCGCTAGGCGCAAAGAGCGCCGCTAAAGCCCGATGAACCTGGCTACGTCGAACCCGGAGAATCCGAGAAACGCCATGGCGAGCAGGCCCGTGGTGACCAGGGCGATCGGAAATCCCTGCATGGCCTCGGATATGGGCGCCAAGCGCTGCCTCTCCCTTATCGCCGCAAAAAGCATGATGGCCAACCCCCAGCCCAACCCGCCGGCGGCGCCGCTTACGGCCGATTCGATCAGATTGTAGTTGGACGATATGTTGATGATCGCCACGCCCAACACCGCGCAGTTGGTTGTGATGAGCGGAAGGTATATCCCGAGCGCCCTGTACAGCCCGGGGCTGTTCTTCTTGATCACCATCTCTATCAACTGAACCAGGGCCGCAATTACCAGTATGAACGAGACCGTCTGCAGATACGCCATGCCCAGCGGGTTGAGTATGAAGTGCTGGACGAGCCAGGTGATCACAGACGCCATCGTCATGACAAACACAACTGCCAAGCTCATGCCTGTAGCCGTCTCGAACTGCTGAGACACTCCGATGAACGGGCATGTGCCCAGGATTCTCGAAAGCATGTAGTTGTTGATCAGGGCCTGGCTGAACATGATGACCAGCAGTTGCTTCACTTACCAGCACCCCCCTGCGCGCCGTCTGAAGATCGCTTCTTCTTCTTCGCGGTGATCAAGTTGACCGCCCCGATGGCCAGGCCCAGAGTGATGAACCCGCCCACTGGCTGATTCACGATAGCCATGGCGTATCGCTGCGGGAAGAGCCTGATCCCGTTGAAACCCAAGTCGGCTGCGGCCATGATGACTCCGGTGGCCAGAGGCTCCCTGATCGCAGACAGCACAGCCAAAGCCAGTGTAAAGCCGAGCCCCATCCCGAGGCCGTCCATGATCGATGACACAGGCCGATTCTTGGACGCAAACGCCTCTGCCCTCGCGAGTATGATGCAGTTGACCACGATCAGCGGAACGAACACTCCCAAAACCGCGTGCAACTGGGGCAGAAAGGCATTCATGACCAGGTCGACTATGGTGACGAACGTCGCGATGACCACAACGTAACACGGTATGCGTATCTCCGACGGGATCACCGATCGCAGCAGCGAGATGATCAGGTTGGAGCCTATGAGGACGAACGTCGCGGCCAGACCCATTCCGATTCCATTGGATACCGCTATGGACGCCGCCATCGTAGGGCACATGCCCAAAAGCAGCCTGAACGTTGGGTTCTCCTTATAGATTCCGTTCGTGAATGCTTGCAGCGGACTGCTCATCTGCCAGCACCTCCACCGACGCCCAGAGCCGCAGCCAAGTCGCGGACGGTGTTGACGCCTGCGACTACTGCCCTGGATGATATCGTGGCGCTGGATATCGCCACTATCTCTCCGCCGTCTTTGTTGACTGCTAAGGGACCCGAAGAGCCTTTACCTGCAAACTGCGACTGGAAGGCGGGTTTTGTGATCTCACCGCCCAGGCCCGGCGTCTCGCTATGTGAAAGCACCTGGAGCCCCTCGATGGCGAGATCGGAGTTGACACCCACCAGCAAGGCGATCTTGCCGCCGTATCCAGAGGACAGAACCTTAGCCACAACGCCGCGGACCTCACCATCGGTCGATCCACGGTAGGCTTCCTCAACTCCAGCGAACCTCGCGTCAGCCTTCACGTCGGCAAGTTCCTCTGCCGAGAGTCGCTCAAAATCCTGCGCCGATGGAAGGACAACCGCCATGGCACGGGCAACTTCCTGTGCTTTACGTTCATCTATTATCTTGCTGGTCACGCCGTACACGTACGATAGCGATCCGGCCGACACAGCACAGATCAACATGAGAATCAGCCCCAGCTTGATTGTGTCACGCACGAGCCTTCACCTCCCCGAAACGCTTCGGGCGCACGAACCGATCGATCATGGGCACAGCCGCATTCATAATCAGTATTGAATAGGCCACACCCTCAGGGTACCCGCCGAACAGCCTGATCAGCGCGGTCAGAATGCCGCACCCAATTCCGAAGATGATCTGACCTTTGGCATTGATCGGCGATGTTACGTAGTCAGTGGCCATGAAGAATGCTCCCAGGATCAGTCCGCCCGACAGAACATGGAAGAGCGGGTCTTGCCCGTAGAGCGCTGTGACCACAGCCACCGTAATGATGTACGACATCGGAATCCTCAGAGAAATGTGAGTCCGCCACAGCAGGTACACCGCGCCTATCAGCAGAGCCAGCGCAGATGTTTCGCCAAGCGAGCCCGCCACATTCCCCAAGAACAGGGGCATATAGAACCTCGACATCGACGTCCCGCCGATCTCGCCCATCTTGAGCATCGTGAGAGGTGTGGCGCTTGTCACTGCGTCAATGCCCCGCGCCCAGGCCGCTCCCTCCATCGAAGCCGGCCAGATGTATCCGGTAGTGGCGAGAGCGGACCACGCTGCTGTCGCGAACGCGCGCCCCGCCAAGGCCGGGTTGAACACGTTGTAGCCCAGCCCTCCGAAGAGAAGCTTCACGATACCTATGGCGAATACGCCCGCCAGCACGACGATCCAAGCAGGCACGTGCGGAGGCAGCACCATGGCGATGAGCAAGCCCGTCACCACCGCGCTCCAGTCGCCCACAGTGACCGGCCTTGCGGACAGCTTCTGAAAGACAAACTCGGCGCCCACGCACCCGACCACGCCCGCGATAAGCGAGAGCAAAGCCGGAGTTCCAAAGAAGTAGACCCCGGCCACGCACGCAGGCAGCAGCGCGATGACTACATCCCGCATGAGCGTCGGAGTATCAATGTTGCCCCTGAGGTGCGGCGCCGGCGTAACAATCAACTTCGTGTCGGCCATCACTTATCCCCCCGTTCCCTGGCAGCCCGGCGCCTCGCCCCGATCTCCGCCTTAGCATATTTGATTGCCTGCACCAGGTTGCGTCGAGACGGGCATTCATAGCTGCAAACCCCGCACTCGATACAATCGAGGGCGTGATATGCTTCGGCCTCACTCCATAGCCCGGCTTCGCTCCACTGGTGCAGAAGCGCGGGCTCAAGGTGCATGGGGCAGCCTTCCACGCATCGCCCACACCTGATGCACGGCATGGGTTCCACCGACCGCGACTCCGCCCGATCAAGCACCAGGATACCTGATGTACCCTTGGTAGTCGGCACATCTGCCGTGGGAACGGCCGCGCCCATCATCGGGCCGCCGAATATGATCTTCCCGGGATCGCCGGCGAATCCGCCGCACTGCTCTATCAGTTCGATAGCGGGTGTGCCTATCTTCATCATTATGTTAGACGGTTTCGCAACTCCCGAACCGGTCACAGTCACGACTCTCTCGATCAGCGGAAGCCCGCGGTCGAACCTGTCGGCCACAGCGACAGCTGTTCCAATATTGTTGACCACGACACCCACACTGAAAGGAAGGCATCCGGGAGCGACATCTCTGCCCAGCGTCGACTTGATGAGGTGCTTCTCAGAGCCCTGCGGGTAGTGAGTCCTGACGGCGACTACCTCGACGACCCCGCCGGCGGACGCCTCCGAGGTCGCCCTGCGCAGCGCCTCAACTGCGTCGGGTTTGTTGTCTTCAACTCCGATTACGGCCCGATCCACACCGATGGCCTTCATGAGGATCTGAGTTCCCCTTACTACGTCACCCGGGCGCTCAACCATCAGCCTGTGGTCGGCCGTGAGATATGGTTCGCACTCAGCTCCGTTGATCAGCAAGGTATCGACTTTCGCATTCGGAGGCAGTGTCAGCTTCACGTGAGTAGGAAACTGGGCGCCCCCCATCCCCACGATACCCGCTTCGCGGATTATGTCGATCATCTCCGCCTGCGACAGCTTGTCGACCCTCTCCACAGGCACGCACGATACGTCCAGCGTATCTTGGCCGTCAGGCTCAATCGTGATCGCCTGATCGAGCGCGCCCAGGCCTGTGCGAACCGTGCCTACAGCCGTCACCTTGCCTGATACCGGCGAATGCGACGGCACGCCGAACCTTCCGGCGGGATCGGCGATCTTCTGGCCCTTCAGCACAGAGTCGCCCCTTGCGACCATCGACGACAGAGCACAGCTGGCGCCCATGTTGAGCAGCACAACCACCTTGGACGGTTGCTGCGCCGCTACTATCGGCAACCCGCCGGTGCTTGATTTGTTCTCCGGAGGATGGATACCTCCTCGGAACGACCCTCTGGGCATGCACCTCACTCCTTTGTACACAACCCCTAAACTGCTAACCACTCCCACTTCCCAAGCCACTTGGCAGTACAGCATCGAACCCTCCAGCCAGCCGGCCTACCGCCCGACTGAGAGTTCGACGCGAGCCAATCAAAGCCGGTAATATTGTATAACACGCAGTACACTTGTGCAACAATTCTACAGCTTAACAGCTAATTGAACCTGCCTGGCAATTCGGCCCTAAAAATGGGCAGAAAGCCTGACCTCCCGGCATCGGGGAGAAAGGCTTTCTGCTTGCGGCCACGCCGTCCTACCGCCTTGGCGTGTAGTGGGTGTGGAGTAGTTCATGCGAACGCTTGGACAGGGGTCGATCCAGGAATTCTTCGTACAGTGTCGCCACGCCTGGGTTTCTGTGCGACGAGCGCAGTTCCATGCCACGATCCACTTCATACAGCGCTCCGGCGCGCTCGGCTCGGGTGCTCATTACGGTGCCGATAGGCTGCCCTCCGCCGCCCACGCACCCGCCTGGGCAGCACATTATCTCCACAAACTGCCACGGCGCCCGCCCGGCTTGCATGCGATCGAGCACCTTCCGGGCATTGGCCAGCCCATGAGCAACAGCGACATTCACGCAATTGCCGTTAAGGGCTACCGACGTCTCCTTGACCCCCTCAAGGCCCCTGACGTCATGGAACTCGAGGCTCTCGAGGGGCAGTTCCCTGCCGGTGACGACCTCGTACACCGTGCGCAGAGCTGCCTCCATCACACCGCCAGTGGCGCCGAAGATCGCTCCAGCCCCGGTGGATATGCCGAGGGGCGCATCGAAATCCTCTTCCGGGAGGTTATCGAAGTCGATGCCGGCTTCACGCAGCATCCGCCCGAGTTCGCGCGTGGTGAGCGCCACGTCGACATCTGGGCATCCGCTGGCGGCCATCTCAGGACGCTGGGCCTCGAACTTCTTCGCCGTACACGGCATTATGGATACCACGAACATGTCCGCGGGATTTACCCCGGCCTTTTCGGCGTAGTACGTCTTGGCCAGAGCCCCAAACATCTGTTGGGGAGACTTGCACGTGGACACATGCGGCAGGAGCTCGGGGTAGAAATGCTCGATGAACTTAATCCACCCAGGGCTGCAGGAAGTGAGCAGAGGAAGCGTCCCGCCGCTCGTCAGCCGCTGCAGCAGCTCGTGCCCTTCCTCCATGATGGTGAGATCGGCCGTAAAGTCTGTATCGAACACGCGGTCAAAACCTAGCCTCCGAAGCGCGGCAACCATCTTCCCGGTGACTACGGAACCCGCCGGCAAGTTCAGTTCCTCGCCCAACGAAGCGCGGATGGCCGGAGCGGTCTGGACCACTACGTGTTTGGATGAGTCCGACAATGCCGCCCATACACGCGCCGTGTCGTCTCGCTCCGTTATGGCGCCGGTGGGGCAGGCCAGAGTGCACTGCCCGCACATTACGCACACTACGTCCATCAGGCCAGATTCGTAGGCAGGCATCACTACTGAGTCAAAACCACGGTTCACCGTGGAGAGCGCCGCAACTCCCTGAACCTTCTCACAAGCCTCCACGCAGCGCCGGCAATTGATACACTTCTCGGGGTCGCGCACTATGGATGGAGATGACTCGTCTTTGGGGAGACCGCGCTCGATCCGCTCGAACCTGATCTCCCTGATCCCGAGGTCAGACGCGAGTTGCTGCAGTTCGCATCGGAGGTTTCTGGCACACGATAGGCAGTCGTCGGGATGGTGAGCCAGGAGCAGTTCTACCGCCATCCTCCGAGCCTCCCTGGCTGCGGGGGAGTTGGTGCGCACCGTTATGCCCTGCGAGACTGGGTAGGAGCAGGCTGGCTGCAGTATGCGCGAGCCGGCGATCTCCACTACGCATACGCGACACGCCGAGGGAGCGCCCAGGTCCTCGTGCCAGCATAGTGTGGGGATCTTTATGCCGACACTGCGGGCCGCCTCGAGAATGGTCGTTCCCGGCGCGGCATGCACCGTCCGCCCGTCTATCGTCAACGTGATGTCACTCATCCTCTGTCGGCCTCCTCTCAGCTAGCACTGGCGCTCGCGGCGCCGGATGGCGGGCACTTCCCTGCAGAGCAGCATCCGTGCAGATGCGCCTGGATCTCGCCCTGAAAATGCTCCATGATCGTGCCCAGCGGCACTATTACCGACTGGCCCAGAGCGCACAGCGACGAGCCCTGCATGACCCGAGCCAGTTCCATGGCCAGGTCCAACTCTGCCTGAGAGGCGCGGAACTCGCGCAGCTTACCGAAGATCTGTACGAGCCTGGCTGTGCCCTCCCTGCAGGGAGTGCACTGCCCACATGACTCATGCTCGAAGAAATGCAGCAGGGAGCAGGCCACATCCACTATGCAGTGGCTGTCGTCGATTATGAGGAGCGCCCCGGATCCCAGGGCCGAGCCAGCCGACTGCATGTTCTCGTAATCCATGGGTATATCCAGATGCGCCTCGGCCACACACCCGCCGGCTGTGCCGCCAGTCTGAGCCAGCTTGAAGGACCTGCCGCCCGGAATGCCTCCGCCGACTCCGTAGATCACCTCGCGCAGCGTGATGCCCATCGGCACCTCAATTAGCCCTTTGTTGTTGACGTTTCCGGTGAGGGTAAACACCTTGGTGCCCGGCGATGTGGACGTGCCGAAGCTCCGGTACCAGTCCGCGCCGTGCAGAATGATCGGTGGAATATTGGCAATGGTCTCTACATTGTTGACGACCGTAGGCTTGCCCCACAGCCCTGAGGTGCCCGGATACGGGGGTTTCTGACGCGGTTCCCCGCGTTTGCCCTCCATCGACTCGATTAGCGCCGTCTCTTCACCGCATACGTAGGCGCCGGCGCCTTTCTTGACTTCGATATCGAAGTCGAATCCGGAGCCAAACAGGTTAGTGCCCAAGAGGCCGAGCCAACGCGCTTGGTTTATGGCGCGCTCAATGCGGTCGATCGATACGTAGTACTCGCCTCGTATGTAAATGTACCCGCGAGTGGCGCCGACAGCGTAGCCCATGATGACCATGCCTTCAATCACCTTGTGCGGGTCGCCCTCGAGTATGAGACGGTCTTTGAACGTCCCCGGCTCGCCTTCGTCGGCATTGCAGATTATGTACTTCTGGTCGGCTTCGGCCCTTGCCGTATAGCTCAGTTTGACACCGGTGGGGAATGCCGCTCCCCCCCGCCCGCGCAGCCCCGAACGCTTGATAGTGTCGATAACGTCTTCAGGGCGGAGCCCTGTAAGAGCAGTTCCCGCAGCCAGATACCCATCGCGGGCGATGTACTCTTCGATGCTCTCGGGGTCGATTATCCCTACATTATCAAGCACAATGCGCTTTTGGATCTGGAAGTAGTCAGTACGCTTCTCGTCAGCGGTAGACACGGCCGGAAGCTCGCCTGCGTACTGAAGCCTCTTGACCGGCCTCCCCTTGACCAGATGCTCGCTGACGATCTCGCGGGCCGCTCCCGTCGTGACGTGGGAGTACACAGTGCCCTCCGGATACACCACGACAATCGGCCCCGTGTCGCAAGGACCTAGGCAGCCCGTCTCGATGATTCTCACTTCGCGATCAAGCCCCTGTTCTCGCACTGAGCGCTCGATCTCGTCGCGTACCGCCCGGCACCCGGCGGCGACACATGGGGACCCGCCACATACCAGGACGTGCGATCGGTAGAACTCCATGTGGATCCCTCCTGGAGGCCTATTTGTAGCGTTTCAGGATCTCTAACAGGTCGCCGGGGACGAGGTTTCCGTAAACCTCGTCGTCGATCATGAGAGCTGGCGCAACCCCGCACACTCCGAGGCACGACGTGGCCTCGACAGTGAAACGACCGTCCGCTGTAGTGCCGCCCATCTCGACTCCGAGCTGATCGAGAAGCGAGTCGATGACTTCACTCGCGCCCATTACATGACATGGCGCCGACTCGCAGATCCTGATGATGTGGCGTCCCCTGGGTGTTGTGGAGAACATTGAATAGAACGTAGCTACTCCGTACACTCGACTCTCGGGAATGTCGAGAACGCGCGCCACCACGCGCAGAGCCTCGCGGGGGAGGTAGTTGCGCAATGCCTGCACATCGTGAAGCGCCAGCACCAGGTCCTCAGGTTTGCCGCGGTACGTAGATGCGACTGATTCCACCTGACTGAGGAAACTATCGTCGCAGTGACACGCGGCATCGGGTACTACTGTCATTCTTGGGACCCTCCTCTCCTGCCGGGCATCATATCTGCCGGGCATATGGAGTTTGTGCCTATTTTCACAATCCTCCCCGAAATAAAAGGCCGCAGAACAACGTCGAGCTACTTCAGGGATATGACGAGGTTGCCTACGACCTGGCCGTTCACTACGTGGCTGGCGATTATCTGGCGAGCCTTCTCCGGGGTGACGCGACCGTAAGTTACCTTGGGCTCGCCCTGCCTGATTACGTCGACAATGGGTTCCGATTCGCACATGCCGATGCAACCGGTCTGCGTGACTACCACGTGGCGAAGGCTGCGTGCACTGATCTCCTCCATGATCGCAGCGAGCGTGTCGCGGGCGCCTGCTGCTATGCCGCAGGTTCCCATGCCGACAACTATTCGAACATCCTCCTTGCCCTCTCGCAGCTCGGTCATGGCCTGCGCGCGTTCCTTGATCTTCTTCAAATCATCCAACGACTTCATGTCCCAGCACTCCCCCTAGCAAAGAAGTGATGACCCACTACATCAGAAGTATATCGTATGGCGACAGCGGGAACAATGTTATTCTTCCTAATCCGGCCACGAATCGGTCAACCGTGCCTTGACAGGCACGGTTGACCCTGAATGCAGCGCTAGCACATCCTCTGGCAAGCCGCTACCACCCGAACCTCGGCAGAAATGCGGCCAGCACGATTATGGCAAGCAGGATCAGAAGCATACCCCATGACCCGGACCCGAAGAACGGGAAGCATCCCGGATCGGGATTCGCCTTGACGATTTCGCCGACGGTCATATCCGTGTCCTCCTCTAGCCTTGAATTTACCAAGGGAACCAGAACACCGCGATGACGATGATACCCAGGAGGATCAAAGCCAGATTCCAGGCGAAGAAGCCCCTGAAACCCGGTACAAACCCGGCGCTTTCCACTGCGATCGCTCCTCCCATACGAGTTTTCCGGCCGCGGGTCCCGCCCGCAGACTGATATATAGTATGAAGGCTGTGCCTTGAGTGACGCACAGCAGGCAACACCGGGCCATAGGCACAGGAGCGACCGGGAAACGGCATGCTATCCGCCTGCCCCTGACTCTCCGCGGCGCCGTGCCGGCAAGTATGAGTTGCACTTCTTGCGCAGGTGAGGCATAATCTTTATAAAGAATAGGTTTATTGGGCAACTATTTTGATGGCGGTGGGGAACATGAAGTTGAACCGGGATATCCCGATTCCTCTTTACCAGCAGATATACGACATCTGGAAACGGAAAATCGAAACCGGCGAGCTGAAGCCGGCCGACAGGATCCCAACCGACCGTGAGCTATGCGATCTATATGGAGTAAGCCAGATAACTGTTCGTCAGGCCATCCAGATGCTTGTGAACGAAGGCTTGCTGATCAGACGACCTCGCACAGGGACTCACGTGGCTCAGCGCAAGTTCAGCCAGCAGCTGATTCAGCTCACAAGCTTCTCCGAAGACATGAGATCCCGCGGGCTACGCCCCGGCGGACGCCTCATAAGGGCGGTTGAGGAGCCAGCTGATGCTGTCGCAGCTGATAAGCTCAGGATAGACCTGAGTGAACCAGTAGTCAGAATTGAGCGTCTGAGAACAGCCGACGAGGAGCCCATCGCCATTGAGGTATTCAGAACGCCTTCATCGCTATGCCCGGGCTTGGCCAAAGAGGGTCTTGAGGGCAAGTCGCTGTATGATGTGCTCATCCGCTCCTATGGTGTCGACCTTGCGTGGGCCGAACAGAGCTTCGAATCCACCCTTGCATCATCAGCGCAGGCATCGCTGCTGGGCATCAAGCGCGGGATGCCAGTTCTTGGCGTGGAACGCCTCACCTTCAACTCATCACATCAGCCCGTAGAATACACGACCTCTGTGTACAGAGGCGATCGATACAAGCTCTACGTGTCGATGAAACGGTAGTCGGCATTTGCTCTCCAGAAGGAGGACTGCATGTGTCAACCCTGAGCAATACACGGATCGGTATCTCAGTCGACGAGTCCACCGGCGCCCTGACCAGCCTTAAGGATCTCAAGTTCGGCGATGAGCTGCTGAGGCACGCCTGCGCAGCCAACGGCCATGCGCCTGTTCGCATTGTGTGCCTTGATAGCACCGGAAACAGAGTTGAGCTTGCCCCCGCGTCTGTTACGTCAGTCTCATCAACTGATACGCACCTAGAGGCTGAACATGGAACCTGCCGCGCAACCTCAGGCGATTACCGTGAGGTTAGCATTGCATGTACCTGGAGCATAGAGGTCGCCTCCGTGGCTGAATCCGAGAGCGTGTGGCGAGTGCGTCTTAAGAACCGCACCGATGACCTTGTGGTCATAGAAGTGATGTTCCCCGTGCTTCGCGGAATCGCCATAGGCGACAGATGCGACGACAGCGTCCTCGTGTTTCCGCATCACGCAGGCGAACGCATACAAGACCCGGTACGCACGATGACGAGCAGGCGCTACATGGAGTTCTGGCGCGGAGCCACCGTGCGCGAAGACAGCGGCATATATGCCCGCGAGATGAACTACTGTGGCCTTGCGTCAATGATGTGGATGGATCTGTACACCGAAAACGGAGGAACGGCCCGCGGCATCTACGCTGGTTCACACGACCCCACCTTCATACTGACAGGCATCAGAAGCGAAACGGGAGGGCCCGAGTCGCCGTGGATGGGCCTGGCATTCCGTAAGCATGTGCCTATTCGCCCAGGATCCGTGTGGGAGTCGTCTCCCTACTCAGTCGCACTCCATGACGGCGACTGGCGCTGGGGCGCCCTCCACTATCGTTCATGGATACTCCATCACATCAAGATGCCGGTCATACCTAAGCACCTTGCGTACGATTCTGCGCTCTGCCCGAGGTATGACCTTAAGAACGGCGGCGTTGTTCTGCACAAGTACAATGAGATCCCCAAGATGTACGACCAAGCATTGCAGGAGGGAATCAACCACCTGTTTATCTCCGCGTGGAACAGGTCCGGATTCGATACCGATTACCCGGAATATGTGCCCGATATGGAACTGGGAAGCTCGTGGGAGCTAGCCGAGGGTTGCAGGAGCATCAGGCAGCGCAACGGCAAGTGCAGCTTCTACATAAACGTGCGTCTCTTCGATCTGGAATCAGACTACTATGAGCGTTTGGGCAAGTACTGGGCTCTGAAGGACTATCGCGGCGATATCTACAGAGAATCATACGGTCCCCGCAGCTTTGCTGTGCTGTGCCCGGGCAATAGCCAGTGGCGCAAATGGGCCGTTGACACCGCGAGCTGGATGTCTAGGGCCTTCGGCGCACAGGGCATCTACCTTGACCAGCTCGGTTCGGCTGATCCTTTCCCGTGCTACGATGAGTCTCACAGCCACACGGTTGGTGGCGGCCACCACCATGGCCTGTACAACCACGGCTACATGGCGATGATCCGCGAAGTGCGCGACAGAATCACCGAGATTGACCCACATTCCTTCATCATGATCGAGAACTGCGGCGACATCTACAGTCAGTATCTCTATGCGAACCTTACGTGGAACGGCGCAGCGTACGACGAGTTCTTCGACATGTATAAGTACACCTTCCCCGAGTTCATCCAGATCAACATGGTCAACCCCAGGCGCGTGGATGATCCAGCCGAGCGTGGTGCATGGTTCTACCGCGACATGGCTCGGGCATTTGTCCTGGGCTCAGTGTTCTGGTCAGAGCTCGGCGATAGGTTTGAAGAAGGCGATGAGCGCCTGCTCGGCTACTTCCGATCCGCCCTACGCCTCAGGCAGCAGGCTGCACCCTTCATTGCCCGTGGCGTGTATCGCTACACCGACGGCATGGATTTCGTGAACGGCACCGGCTCTGAGCGCACGCCTGAAG
>Ga0255346_1000975_pt1 | contig 42811 bp, 28 predicted proteins | sample wastewater_treat_FD_194410 | JGI IMG/M metagenome (GOLD analysis project Ga0255346, IMG submission 194410) | Wastewater microbial communities from Lulu Island WWTP, Vancouver, Canada - plant22 | ecosystem: Engineered > WWTP > Wastewater > Unclassified | place: Canada: Vancouver, British Columbia...
GCAACCGCTGCGCCTCTTCGTCAGAAAATCCTGCAAAATCCCTTGCGTGCAGGCGTGGCACGGGCATCCTGCCCGTGTTTCATGGGCGGGACGCCCATGTCACGAGGGGGTTTTGCAAGAGCCTCTAGAATGTGTGCAATAATAACAGTGACTTAAGCCCAACGTCAAGCAGAGAACGAACAAGCACGCGCGCGCCTCAAAAACTCGAACAATGACCAATGTTGCGCGAGACGAAGGAGTTCGGTAAACTGGCGCCCATCATTAAACGGAGAAACGGATATGGCGAAAACGTACAAAATTGCGGTGATCCCGGGCGACGGGACGGGACCGGAGGTGATCGGCGAGGGCTGCAAGGTGTTGGACGCGGCGGCAGCGCGGTTCGGCTTTAAGCTGGAGAAGGTCACGTATGATCTGGGAGGGACCCGCTATCTCAGGACGGGCGAGACGTTGACCGATGCGACGCTCGAAGAGTTGCGCGGTTTCGACGCCATCTATCTCGGCGCGATCGGGCACACCGATATCAAGCCGGGTATCCTTGAAAAAGGCGTCCTGCTGAAGTTGCGCTTTGAACTGGACCAGTACATCAACTTGCGCCCGGTCAAGCTCTACCCCGGCGTGGAGTGTCCGCTCAAAGGCAAAGGCCCGCAAGAAATCGACTACTGCGTGATCCGTGAAAACTCCGGTGGTCTCTACACCGGCATCGGCGGTCTTTCACGCCCAGGCACCTGCGACGAAGTGGCGGTGCAGCAGATGATCTACACCTACGATCAGGTCGCGCGTTGTCTGCGTTACGCCTTCGAGTATGCGCGTAAGTATGGCAAGAAGGCGCGCGGAGTCGGTGAGCACAACACGCTGGCAATGGTCGGCAAGTCGAATGTCCTGACTTACATGTATGAGCTGTGGAACCGTGTCTTTGCCGAGATCGGCGCCGAGTATCCCGACGTCAAACGCGAGTACTACCATGTTGACGCGACCTGCCTCTACATGGTGGCCTCTCCTGAGATGTTCGACGTGGTCGTAACCGAAAACATGTTCGGCGACATTATCACGGATCTCGCTGCGATCACGCAGGGCGGGCTTGGCGTGGCGGCCGGCGGCAACATCAATCCGCAAGGGGTCAGCATGTTCGAGCCGATCGGCGGCACCGCGCCCATGTGGACCGGCAAGAATGCGATCAATCCGATCGCCGCGATCGGTGCTGGCGCGATGATGTTGACCGCACTGGGCGAAGAAACGGCGGGCCGCGCGGTCGAGGCGGCCATCGCGCAGACCACCCCGACGATGAAGAGCCAGATGGCCAACCAGATGGGCTTCACCACCACGCAGATCGGCGACCGCATCGCGTCGTTGGTTGCGGATTGAACTGACGCGGGCGGAGCCCGCAACCCAAGTTAATGAGTTAATTAGTGTATTAGTGCATTGGTTTGTCTGGGAGTGCGCTGCCCCCAAAAACCCTTCGTGCTCTTCGTGGTAAAACGACTTGTTTTTTATTGGCTCATCGGCCACTAATGCACTAATGAACGAATGCACTAATGAACTAAAGTCGGTGTTACCCGTGCACGCGCTACCATTACGATTGCTACGTGAGATTCCACCGCGTCTGCTGTGGCGGTTTGTGGTCGGTGCGGGCCTCGGCAACTTGCGTGCGATCAACCGGTTTGAACGTCGCCGCCGACAGGGTGTTTACTTTCCGCCCTTTGTCTTTGTGAGTGTCACGCAGCGCTGTAACCTCACCTGCAAAGGGTGCTGGGCCACCGGCGTGCGGGAGCCGGTCGATATGTCGCCCGAATTGCTGCATGCGATCGTCACCGAGAGCCGTGCGCAGGGCTGCCGCTTTTTCGGCATCTTGGGGGGCGAACCGCTGCTGCTGCCGTGGCTGCCGGATTTTTTCGAGCGCCACCGCGACATCTACTTCCAGCTCTTCACGAACGGGCAGTTGCTTGACGAGCAAGTAGCCGCACGGTTGCGGCGCGCCGGCAATGTGTCGCCGCTCATCAGCGTGGAGGGCGGGGCCGATTCCTATGCCGACCGGCGTGGCAACGGCCGCGCCTATGGACGCGCCCTTGATGCGTTGACGCGCTGCAAGGAGCAGGGATTGGTGACGGGCGTCGCGACCAGCGTGTCGGCCTCCACTTACGCGGATGTGGTGTCGGAGTGTTTCATCGATGACATGGCCGCACGCGGTGCGCACTATCTCTGGTACTACATCTACCGGCCTTCCGGTCCGGTGCCGGGCTTTGAAGAGGCACTCAGTGACGAACAGGTGCGCACCTTGCGCCATTTTCTGCTGGAGCAGAGAACGCGCTGCAAAAGCCTCGTGATCGTCGATGCCTACTGGGATCATGACGGCAACGCGCTCTGTCCGGCGGCGACTGGCATCAGCCACCACATCAACGCGCGCGGTGAGGTAGAGCCGTGTCCGCCGATCCAATGCGCCGACTGTCGGGTGGAACCTGGACAGGTGGCTGCGCGCATAACGGAGTCGCCGTTGCTCGCAGCCTTTCGCGCAGAGATACCGCGTCTTACGCGCGGCTGCGTGTTGATGGATCACCCGCGCGAGCTGGCTGAACTGGCCACGCGCTGCGATGCGTGGGACAGCAGCGGGCGCGGAACGTTCTTCCGCGAGTTGGCGGAGCGGCCGGCGCTGCGCTGCCACGACCACGGCGGCGAGCCGTTGCCAGAGAGCACCTGGGCCTACCGATTCGCCAAGAAGCACTGGTTTTTCGGCTTTGGTGCGTACGGTTGACGATCACGCGTCGCTCAGGCTAGGCAGAGCAGTGCCACGCCGATCAGGATCGCGGCAAGCGCAATGCCTTTGCGCCGCAGGTTACGCTCACGGAAGATCAGCGCACCGGCGGCAAACGACAGCGCGACATTCGAGCGCCGGATCAGCGACAGCACCGAGATGGCCACGCCCTCTTGGCTGAGCGCGCCGAAATAGAACCAGTCTGCGGCCATCAGGAGTACGCCGACAGCAGGTATTGTCCAACGCCATTCAAAGCGCGTACGCTGTAGACCGGCGGCGCGTTGCACGTACAGGGTTGCGCCCAGCAGCAGCGTCAGATCGATGGCGAACCAGAGTTGCATGGTGTTGCGTTCGAGCCCGCAGGTTTGCAGCAGATATTTGTCGTAGAGGGCGGAACCGGCGCCCAGCAGGGTACCGGCGAACGCACAGAATATCCCGGTGTGGCGTGTGAAGCGGATGCCTTCCGCCTGACCCGCCACAGAGAAGAGCCAGTAACCGACGAGAATCACCGCCATGCCGAGCGCTTGTAGCGGAGTCGGAATCTCATGGAAAAGCAACAGCGCACCGGCCAGTGTCCAAAGCGGGGACGAGGCGCGGATCGGCGCGACGATCGAGAGCGGCAGCGCTCGCATCGCGTAGTAGACAAAAATCCAAGAGGCCGAGACAATCACCGCCTTGACGGCTACCAGCCAAAAGCCCGCGCACGAGATGACGAGGGCATCGCACAGACGGCCGGCAGCCGCCAGCGCCAACGCAAAGAAGAGTGCCCCGCAGGCTGTGCCTAAGACAAGCACGGGCATGACGGCGTTGGCGCGAACGCTATGCTTTTTGGCCGTGTCGTAGGCAGCCAGCAGCACGGCAGAGATCAGGATGTAGGGAATCCACATCTTAGGCAGATTCAAGGGGCATCGGCCAGAACGGGAATCCGCGGTCGGCGATGACGAGGGTGTTGGTGTGGCGTGCGCGGCTGGACAGACTGTTCAGTGCGGGGTTGAGAATGCCGGTTTTGAGCATACGGGGCGTTCCTTTTTTGCGGGCGAGTATACACCAATCGGACACTCCCTTTCCACGTAAAACCGGTTGACTTCCCATCTGTCGCTGGTCTACCATTACACCAAGCTTGTTGTTGGGAGAGACTTGCGCTGAAAGGCGACGACGTTAACACCGAAACCGAGAGGTGCTGGAGGTGCGTATGCGTAATCCGTTGGTAGGGGTGGGTATCATTCTTTTTGCCGTCGTAAGCATGAGTAACGCACAAGATTCGAATGTGCTTCCCATTGAGCGGCGCATGCTGTTTAACGAATGGATGTTTTTGCCTGCCGGTTCGTACTATCACCCGAACTGGACGCATGAGGGGCCTAATCCCCCTGGTGTTGTGCCGCCACGCCGCATGTTGTTGCCCGGAACGAATCACTATCATGCGGCGGGATGGCGGTTGACGGCGTGCCGCACCGGCACATCGGCGGGGCCGACGGGGCAGGGCGTTAATTTCATTCCGCCGCTCTCTTACAACCCCACGATCCAGACAAACTGGCAGGCGAATTTGCAAAACACCTTGGATGCAAAAATCGAAAGCCCGTTCTACCCGGAGGGTATCGGCACCCTCTATTTTGAGGCCATCAACGTGTTCTCATCCTACCCGACTGAAATCACCGTTGAGATCGCCACCAATATGCTGGAGTATCTGTATCTGGGGGGCGGCGTCACAAATGTCATGTATCCGGTCGAATCGGTGCAGTTTTCAAATAATTGGCAGGTTCTCGACGTGCTGACCCTTCATGCGGTATCATCAAATGATTTTACGCGCTATCAACGGTTGTTGCAGTGTCGCACGCCGGCCAGATTTCGTATTCGTAGAACGGGAGGCGTATACTCTACACAACCGCTAGACAATGCGCTTACCGCGATCGATAACATCTGCGCCTCATATCCCCCGGCGGATGTCGTGTTGGTTCGTCCGGCCGTGGTCTTCAAGCCGGGGTATCCCGCCGTTGGCGAGCCGTGTGTGATCCGGTGCGAAGTTAGTTGTGTGGGGACAAACTGGAATGAACGGACCGATCATACAAGCCGAGCGATGACGGTTTACTATAGATGGCGGTATCTGGACCAGATGTCCAACGCATGGGCCAGTGTGCCGATGAGCTATGTTGCGGGGTCGGGCGTCGGCGATGGCGAGGTGTATGAGGCGACCTTGCCCGCGCAGGCCGATATCGGCGATCTGGAGTATTTCTTTGAATGTGAATTTGAAGGGTATCGTTATAGGCACCTTGATTATACGGGCTCGGGCTATGCGTACACGACGGAGTGGCTGTCGCCCCGTATTTTGCGCGGCGACACGGCGGTGGAGGGCGGGCGCGAGTTTTACACGCGGTTGCGGCCCATGTCCTCGTCCTTTGGCGAGATGCTGCTGGTGGTCGGCGAGCCGGGTGCCGAACAGGCGACGGTGGTTATGACGCCGCTTGAAACCGGATGCTGGCGCGGTATCATCCCGCTTGCGGGCCGGGCTCCTACCAACATCTGCTTCTACCTGCGCGGCGAAGGCCAGTACGACGCGGTCGCCGATGCCTTCCTGCCCGATCCGGTGTATTGGAGCGACGCATCACAGACGGTACCTTCTCCCTTGCCGCTGACAGGCACGTGTGACAGCGGTGCCGTTCCGCCGAATCACCGCATCCGCATCGCAACGGCCGGAAGCAGTTGTGTGGAGGTCTTGTTTGATGAAGTATCCGGCACCTATTGGACCGCGCGCGCGGAGTACCAGAATTTCAACAGCCAGACGGCGGATACGGATCCGATTCAAGATCATGATCAGCCTTTCCTGCAATCGCCAGCGCTCTCCTTCCCGTTGGGGTCGCTCACATTCATGGCCCGCGCCTACGACGTGGCGTCTCCGGCGCGGATCACGGTGTATGCGTCGACCAACGGCTGGGATGCGCCTGCCGAGAGTTGGTTTGAGGTACACGCGTTCTCCGGCATTGCGCACGTTCCATACCGAACCTACCGATTTGTACCGGCGACGCCGGTGCAGTATGACGCGATCCGCTTGGTGGTTGCGGCGGATGGATCGTCGGGGCGGGCTTGCGTGGATGAGGTGGTGATCAGCGAGCTGGGGGCTGCGGGGGTGCCGCCTAGCGTGAAGGTGTTCGTCCCCACGGAGCCGGTTTCGGAACTCGCGGGGACAGGGGCATATATAAAGAAACGCTTGATTGTCAGACTCTCGGAGCCCTATGCGCAGGATGTGACGGTGCGCTTGGATCTTTCGCCGGATGCCAATGCGCAAAATGGTTGCCTTGGCTTGTCGCAAACCAACTTGGTCTTCGCGGCCGGTGCGGAAGAACAGGTTGTCGACATTGGCCCCCTGGACGGCACGGCTCTTTCGGCAACGGATGGCTTTACGGTCACGCCAGTGGTTGTGTCGCCGGTTGCCGCGCAGCACCACTACTTGTCTTTGGTCGCGGTTGCGGTGCGGGTCCTAAACGAGGCCCCCGTGATTGTTGAGCCAGCCGGTGGCATCGCATCGCTGCCCGCGTCGTTCTTCGTCCAGTGCGGACAGCCGCATTCCTTCTTCTGGAACGTAACGGATGCCGCAGCGGACAGCAGTGCCGATGTGGGGAGTGGAATGAAGATCACATGGCACTTCGGCGATGATACGTGGTCGGTGGCTTGGGGGGCAAGCGGCACGATCGAGCATACGTATGCCAACGTGGGTGACCGGGTGGTCAGAATGATAGCAGAAGACAAGGACGGCGGTTTTGATGAAGTTCAGTTTAGAGTCAGAGTCGCGACAGAACCCGTGACACTGTCGACCCCGGTGCCGGTTCCCCTCGCATGGTTGGATCTGTATCCGTCGGCGTTGGCAGCGGCTGGCGGCAATTACGAGTCGGCGGCGCTGGGCGACGTGGACGGCGACGGCCATACGACTTGGCAAGAGTATGTAACCGGCTCGGATCCGACGAACACGCTCTCTATCCTCCGCGCCCACATCACCGTTGACGGCGGGACGGCGCAGGTCACATGGACGCCGGATCTCGGCCCGGTCGCCCGGTGCTACACGGTCGAAGGCAAGACGAACCTGACGGATGGGGTTTGGCTGGAAAGTGGCCCCGGTATGCGCTTCTTCAGGGTCAGGGTGGCGTTGCCGTAAAGGTGAGAAACGAGGGCGTGTTTTGACATGAGACAATCAAGGGTTGCGAAGCGTTTTCGCGGTGCGGTAAGGTGTCGCCGTCGCAAGGCGAATGAGGCACCACCGAAGGGATGGGCGGCGTGGCTGAAAACACGAAACGTCTAATGTCAAACTGCGGCGCCGGTAACCCCCAGGCGAAATGCTCGGCGGGTGTGATTGAAGAGAAGAAAGGATATTCGCTGTGTCTTTAAAAACAAAGGTGCTGACACTTTTTTCCATTACTGTGGCGAGTCATGCGTTGACCGTCTGCGCTGACGGCGGTTTGTCGCCAGTCAACGCCTTCGGATGTGACCTTTACCAACAAGTGCGCCACCGATCAGGCAATCTTTGCATCTCGCCTGTCAGCGTCTTTGCGACACTTTCCATGGCTTACGGAGGAGCGGAGGGCGAAACCGCTAAGGAGTTCGCACAAGTTCTACATTCGCCCTCTGTCCCCGGAAGGTTCCCATTGTCCCGCCATCTGGGAGCTGTTCGTTTTGACCTCGCATGCGCCCTTTTTCTACAACAGGGATATCCCGTCAAACCAACTTTCATCAAGCACCTCAAGACGGGATATGGCGTAACGCCGTTCCCTGTTGATTTTGTCAACGACTCCTCGGCGGTACGTTTTCGCATCAACAATTGGGTCGGGAAACAGACCAATGGCAAGATTCAGAACATCCTCACCGCCCCCCCTGAGACAGGCACCCGCCTGATGCTAATCAATGCTGTCTATTTCAAAGGGAATTGGAAATCGCAATTCAAATTATCTGACACACGAAAGGAGCAGTTTTTCATCAACGAGACGGATCAAATCCTTGTGCCGTTAATGATGCAGACGGGGCGTTTTGCTTATCTCGCAACCGACGGACTCCAGTTGCTCAGACTTCCGTACCAAGGCAACGCGTTTTCCATGCTTTTCATTCTCCCAGATGGGAAGTCTGCCGACGATTTCGCTCATGCGGAGGAGAAACTTTCTGCTACGTCATTAGCGGCTTGGACATCCCGTATGAAAGTCGCCGAAGTGGTTGTGCGAATCCCGCGTTTCAAATTCTCATGGGGTTCCACTATCCTCAATCCTGCGCTTGAGGCACTCGGGCTTAAATTGGCCTTCACGCCCAAAGCCGATTTCAGCGGCATCACCGAAAAACCTCTGTACATCAATAAAGTCATCCACCAGACGTATATCGAAGTCAACGAAATGGGAACCGAAGCGACTGCCAGTACAGCTGCAAGTTTTCTTGAGTCCCTTCCCCCCGTTTTCTGTGCCGACCATCCCTTTCTCTTTCTTATTCAGGAAAACAACTCGGGCAACATCCTGTTTCTGGGACGAATCATGAATCCGAACTGAATTAAACCCAAAAGAATGAGAAACGGGGGCGTATTTTGACATGAGACAGTCAAGGGTTGCGAAGCGTTTTCGCGGTGTGGTAATGTGCCGCCGTGGCAAGGCGAATGAGGCACCACCGAAAGGATGGGCGGCGTGACTGAAAACACGAAATGTCTAATGTCAAACTACGACCCCAGTAACCTAGGAGAATCGCCTTTTCTCCCGTTAGACCAGATCACTGTCTCCCCAAGCGAACTGTTGCAAATCAACTTAAAAGAAAGGATATCGGTGATACCATGAAAAAACGTTGTCTAATTGCCATGTTGTTTGTCGGTTTCACGACATTACTTTTTGCCGAGACCAACGCCTTGATCGAAGTCGAACTGTTTAAGACTTGGGTGATCGGCACGGAATGGTGTTACGGCGGCTTGACGATAGAAAACACGGGGACAGTACCGTTGCCGTTGGCTAAAACAGCAGAGGATTTTGAAATAGGACAATTGGCTACGCGAACTTTAGACAACAAAATCGGTGATCTTTGTAGAGGTGGTCCTCCTGACCTGATACACAGAGATATTGCGGAGGTGGGAGAGGGGTTTGAAATGCTCCCTGTCGGCGAAAAAAAACTGTACGAGGGGAGGCGGTTTTTATTCTTGCCGCGCGTACCTTTTTCAGAAACGATGCAATTCAAAGTTTCGGTGTATCTAGGGAATGGTTTTTTCATAGACTCAAAGCCAGTCACCGTCCACGGGGTCACTCCCGACTCAGAGGAACATGTGGCGACGATAGGGCACAATAAATTCATCAGGGCGGGCAAGAGGAAAGGCCCTGAATGGGAGCTAGTCGTAATAACATACAAGGACGAAAGGTGGCTGTACAAAAAGAGCTTGCCTGTCCCGCAATTGAACATATCTGGGGCTTCGTATATTCCGGTCTGTCCTGTCAGCCTCGGGAACAAAATCCGTGTTGAACCGTATGACGACGCCTTGATGTTCAGGATATGGGACGGGGACAAGTCGATGATTTTCCATATGAATAAAGGCATGATTATGGAAGGGCCGGACGAAAACGACGTCCTGGGCAAATGGACGCGCGACAAAAAGAAAGAAGTGCAGGCGCACAACGACGAGGTGCGGCGAAAGAAAGGGGCGCAGTAGGCATTGGATAACTGGGGGACGGATGTTCTGCACGACAGAAGAAATCGGAATTACTGGAGGCAGCAATGCGAGTGTTCAGATTGATGTTTCTTGCGCTGTGTGTTTTGTTGCAGTCAGCGAGTGCCGATACCAACGGCCTGTCGTTGACGTTGCATTTCCCGTACACGGAAATGCTTGTCGATGAGTGGTTTGATTATTCGATCACATTGAGCAATCAAAGTGACAGCGCCATCTTGATCATTGAGGACCCTCGGTCGATGATCCCATGTCAAATGATTTTCGATCTTGGAACGAAGAAAGAGTATTGCAATTCTCATTATTCCTTTGATGATAGCTGGGGAAAGTGGAAGGCGTTTCGCGGATCGCGAAAAAATGCGGTTCCTCTTCCTCCCGGAGAGTCCTATACCTGGGAAGTCTTTTACGGTTACAGCGATTTGCGTGGCGCGATTGAAAGGTTCGGCGTGACGAATATGTCGGTGCGCTGTCTTTTGGGAACCAATCAGTGGGTGCGTTCAAACACCGTATCTTTGAAGTTTTATCAAGAAGAGGCCAAAGAACCGTCGATTGGTTCGTTGCGAATAGTCAGGCTTGGAACAAAGCGTCATGTGTTCAATTTCCTCAACCAGCGCATTTGTGAAATCCCGGAGGACGATGAGCCCATCATTCATCATGATGCCGATGCAGACATGGTTACCGTTTCCTTCGCGAAAAGTAGGCGGAAGATCATATATGACCCGAGAAGAGCCAAGGTCATTCAAGAACAGCATGACAAGTGTGACGACTAAGGAGTATTCTGTGTGACGGAGAAAGGGCATCGGTGTTGCCATGAAAAGTGAATCAATAGTACTTGGATTCCAAGTTCTGATGATCGACGAGCGCCGTGAAGAGAAACGGGGTCGTATTTTGATATGAGACAGTCAAGGGTTGCAAAGCGTTTTCGCGGTGTGGTAATGTGCCGCCGTGGCAAGGCGAATGAGGTACCACCGAAAGGATGGGCGGCGTGACTGAAAACACGAAATGTCTAATGTCAAACTACGACCCCAACAACTTAGTAAGGTGCCGCCGTGGCAAGGCGAATGAGGCACCACCGAAAGGATGGGCGGCGTGACTGAAAACACGAAATGTCTAATGTCAAACTACGACCCCAACAACTTAACGCCCCCAACAACCTAAAATTTAGGGATTGACCGTTTTCGCTCCCACCGCATAATAGGTGCCGATCATAGGAGCCGGTGTGTTTCCGGTCCTATGGGATGGCAGTGGATGAGGGTTGCCCGTTTGCGCGGGGCAATCCCAATTGCACGCCGTTAGCCAGAAACATGAAAGGTATGAGGATTATGCACTGTATTCGGATGTACAGGAGTGGATGGAGATTCCTATGTCTCGTGGCCTTTCTGGCTGTTGGGCCAGGCTCGGTAACGACTGCCGCGCCGAACAAGAGCCTCAAGCCGTCCGCCGTCAAGGAGGTGGATAGTCTGGCGTGCCAACCGGGGGTGGTGAGCGATGAGATCTCGGCCGCAAATGAGTGGACCTACTACGTCTATCTGCCCAAGGCATTCGTGCCGACCAGAAAGTGGCCTGTCCTTTTCCTCATGGCACCGGGCGGTGGCAAAGCCGAAGGTCTGAAACGGTACATTGAGGGCGCGGAGTTCAACGGTTGGATACTCGCGCTGTCCGTGCAAAGCCGGAATGGTTTTGACAAGTCCAAGGAAGCTGTTTTGGCCATGGTCCGGGATGTGACCAAGCGATTGCCGGTGGACCAGAGTCGGCTGTACGCCTCAGGATTCTCTGGTGGCGCGAGAATGGCATTCTGGCTGGCCAAGGAGGACAAGCGATTGGCCGGCGTGCTGGCCTGCGGGGCCGGAGGTGAGGTGGGGGGGCTGCAGTCGAAGGTGGTTGTCTACGGCTTGTGCGGATCCAACTGCTTCAACCGGTGGGATATGGCCTGCGCTTTCAAGGCATCGAAGAACAAGTCTTCCAGACTGCGTTTCTTCGTCGGCGATCATGCTTGGGCTCAGGCAGATCTTATTACTCACGCCATGACGTGTATGAACAGTTGTTATCTGGCACGCCCGGCATCACCGACCCCGTCGCTCGTGGAAGAGAAGAAGGCACTCAGCGCGAAAATCGCGGAACAGATCGAAAAAAATGCCGAAACGGATCACGAGCAGGCCTACGAATGGGCTCTCTGCCTCTCCCTGTTGGACGCTTCCCTGCAGAGCCAGACGCGGCAGCAGGAATTGCTCAAGCAACCCAAGGTGAAGTTATATGCGGACGGACTCAAGGAGATGGATCGTTTTGTCGTGAAACACTTTGCCACGAGCCCGATGGATTACAAGAACAATAACGGCACAAAGGCTGCGCAGAGAGACGCGACTGCACTGGCCGAGAAGTACAAAGACACTGGCTTGGCGCCGGTCTTTACGCGGATGGGAGAGCCGTCCGTCATGCCCTGATGCAACGGATAGAACACTTGCAAAGCGCTCAACTTTCAACGCTCAACGTTCTGCGGGCGGGGACGCCCGCGCTCCCGAACTTGGCACAGCACAAAACACGCGCTTGACTCGCATGCCCCCTGTCGCTTGCCTATAACTTGAGCGTTAAACGTTGAACGTTGAGCGTTAAACGTTTTTTAACTCAGAACGCTGAACGTCGAACTCTGAACTCTGAAGGTGAAAACTCCTTGCCTATCATTTACACCGATCAAAGTTGTCCTCATTTACATTCCCGTGCGAAGCGCGGGCGGCGGGCTAACCGATTGCACATTGTTCTGTTACACATTGTTCTTGTCCGGGCGTGCGGAATATGGCACTCTTTTCAGTATGCTTTTGTTGGGGTATGCTTTTTGCCGGTGGTTGCGTGACCCCTTAACGAAAAAACATCGGTAACAACAGGATGGAGGCGGTAGCATGAAGAGTGGCATGTTTGTGGCGGCGTGTGTGGTGGCGCTGTCGGTTTTTGCGGCTCAGGCACAGGAGGGTGCGCGTAGTACGTGGGATGCGGCAAGTCCGGAAGGGCCGCGGGCGAGCGTGACCCCTCTGATGATCAGTGTTTGCTCGCCGTCGGGGTTGGAAGTGCCCTGGTGGCGGCCCGCTTGGGATGTCGAAGGGCTGCGGCTGTGTCTGCCCTATGGACGTTGCCAAGAGTTCACCGGACTCGATGTGGGTTTCGTGGCGCACGCGGTCAATTCGCACGGCGTACAGGTTGCGGGACTGAACATAGTTGACGAAGAAGTGCGCATGACGCTGTCGGTGGGCATACTGGGGAACGTGGTTGGCGGTTCATACACCGGCTTCCAGATCGGCGGCTTGGCCAACGTGGTGAACGACGATGTCCATGCCCTGCAGGTTGGCGGTGCCGCGAACGTGGTGGGCGGGTCCTTCAAGGGGTTGCAAGTCGGCTTGGTGAATGTGGTGTCGGTCCAGATGAAGAATTCTTGGCAGATCGGTTTCTGGAACCATTGCAGCGATATGGAGCATGGCGGACAGGTCGGCGTGTTCAACTATGCGCGCGATGTGAGCAGCGGCCTCCAGATCGGTCTTATCAATATCATTAGGAACAATGAGTTCCCGTGCGTGCCGATCTTGAACTACCACTTCTGATGTGGGGTTGACGGCGCGCGGATTGGAGGCGCACATGCATGCATGGTGGGGCGGGCTTTCTGCGTTGAACCGCGGCTTCTTCTGCGCGGCTGTCTTTTTCGGCGTCTTGTCCGTCTGGCAGTTGCTGGCCACTCTGATGGGGTTGGACAGTGACGATGTGACGGACGGCGACGTGGCCGTTGATGATGTGGCCGGCGGTGACGCGGCGGAGACGATGGGCGCGTTCAAGTTGCTCAGCATCCGCTCTGTCATTGCCTTTTTCACACTCTTTAGCTGGGGTGGTGCGCTGTATCTGGCTGATGGGCGCAGCGTACGGGCGGCGATCGGGCTGGGCGCCCTGTGGGGCGCTGCCGGCATGGTGGTGGTGGCGCTGCTGTTGTACGTGCTGCCGAAGCTCGCGCATACCGGCACGCTGGATATTGCGACCGCAGTCGGCGCGGCCGGAAGCGTCTATATCGATATCCCCGAAGGGGGTGAAGGTGAAATCCGTACCGAGGTTGGCGGTGTGATGAGCCATGTCAAGGCGCGTGCGTCGGACGGGCAGGCCATCAAGGCTGGTACTGCGGTTGTGGTCGAGCGGGTGGTGTTTGGAAATCGGGTCGAGGTGCGCGCCGTTGAAGGGACGCGCGGCTAGCCCGGCAAGGGAGGCGGACGATGATGTCAGGCATGATGTTTAACGCGGTGCTGGCGCAGGTTGCGCGCGCGGGGAGCGGGGGGGGGGACTGGTCGGGCCTTGTGCTGACCCTGATGCTGGTCGTAATTGCGCTGGCGTTGCTGATGGGTTTCGCGCGCCGTTACAAGCGCTGTCCTTCCAACAAGATCCTGGTGATCTACGGCAAGACCGGTAGCGGCGTGGCGCGTTGTATCCACGGCGGCGCGGCCTTTGTCTGGCCGTTGATTCAGGCGCATGAGTTTTTGGATCTCGAACCGTTTGTTGTGCCGATTGATCTGAAGAGCGCCCTCTCATCCGAGAACATCCGTGTGACCGTGCCGACCACGGTGACCGCCGCCATCTCAACCGAGCGCGGTGTCATGGAGAATGCCGCGATCCGTCTGCTGGGGCTCACCGACCAGCAGATCCGGGATCAGGCGCAGGACATCATTCTCGGCCAGATGCGTGCCGTGATCGCGACCATGCGGATCGAGGAGATCAACCAGGACCGGCAGGCGTTTCTCTCCAAGGTCAACGAGTCGGTTTCCGGCGAACTTGAAAAGATCGGCTTGCATCTGGTCAACGTCAACATCCGCGACATTGAGGATGACTCGGGTTATATCATCGCGCTCGGTCGCCGTGCGGCGGCTGAGGCGATCAATCAGGCCAATGTCGATGTGGCGGAGCAGGAGAAGAAGGGGCAGATCGGCGTGGCGACCCGCCAGCGCGACCAGCGCGTGGCTGTGGCGGCCGCCAACTCCGAAGCCGAGATCGGCGAGGCGGAAGCCGACCGCAACCGCCGTGCGCGCGCGGCGCAGTTGAACACCGAGGCGGTCGAGGCTGAGTCAGCCGCCAACGCCCAAAAGGCCGAATATCTCGCCAACCAACGCGTGGCCGAAGAGCAGGCGCGCAACCGCTCGGAGTCTGCGGCGCGCGATGCCGACGGCGCGATCCGCGTGGCGCAGGAAATGGCGCAGAAGAAGGCGGAAGAGGCGCGCGCCGAGCGCGAGAAGGCCCGTCTCGATGCCGAGGTGGTGGTGCCGGCCAACGCCGAGCGTGAACGCGTGATCATCGCGGCGGACGCCGCGCGTGAGCAGGCGGTACGGATCGCGCAGGGTGAGGCCGAGGCGACGCTCGCCAAAATGAAGGCCGAGGGACAGGGTGTGAAGGCGATTCTGGACGGCAAGGCAGCCGGTTATCAGGCGTTGGTCGAGGCGTGCGCCACGGCCCAGCAGGCCGCGTCGTTGTTGCTCATTGAGAAGCTTCAGGAGATTGCCGAGATTCAGGCGCAGGCCATTCAGGACCTGCCGATCGAGAAGGTGGTGGTGTGGGATGGCGGTGGCGAGAAGGGCGGGTTGGCCGGTCTGGGCCAGCGCCTGATGGGTGCGCTGCCGCCGATGCACGAGTTGGCGCGTCAGGTCGGCCTCGAGCTGCCCGACTATCTTGGCAGGACGGCGGGCTGTTCGCCGACGCCGAGTACGAAAGATGCGCCGGCTGCGGGAGTGCCCGCGCCAGATGCCGGCTGACAGGACCGTGAGGTAAGCCGTCATGGTGCGACTCTGCGAGGCTGATAAGATTTCGTATTTGGCGAATGTCTTCGCCATCTGCGGTGCCGACGGTAGTTTCGCGCCGCAGGAGGTTGCTGTCCTCAAAGATGTCGCTCGCCGTCTGGACGTTTCGCAGGAAGAGGTCACGGCGGCCCGTAATCTGGTGGCCAGCGGACATTATGAGCTGGCGTTGCTGTCCGACAGCCGGGCGCGTCGCGACAACATCGAAGACATGGTGATGGCGGCGCTGGCTGACGGCGAGTTGCAGCCCAAAGAGTCCGTTCCGATTGAGAAATTCGCCAAGACGTTGCGTTTCGCCCAGGCCGACATGGACATGATCGCGCGTCGTGCGCAATCCCGGTTGAACGCGCTCTTCAAAACTGAGCGCATCGCTAGCAAGAAGGCACAGCCCGCACCGCCCGTGTCCCCGCCGCCGTCGCCCGCCGCTACGAATGCCGCGCCGGCGCCGTCGCCAGCGCCACGGGCGGCGGCATCTGCCAGACCTGCCGAACCCGTTGCGGTTGCGGAGGAAGAGCCGCCTGCGAGACCTGCGCCGTCGCCGCCCCCCGTCGCGCTGCCTGCGGCGTTGGGTGCCTGCATGCGGTGCCGGGATGCGGCGCAGGATCAGGCGGCGTACTGTTACGGGGAGGGCGAGACGTTGAATGTTTGGGGGTGTCGCCTGTTGCGTCAGCCGTGGTGTGCCGGTGCGCCCTGGTTGAAGGCCGGGACCTTCCGCCCCTCGGGTTGCTTTGTGTTTGACCGCGAAGCGATCCGTGCGCTGCTGGCTCGGGCCGCTGCGGCGGCCGTTCGCTGTCCGTATTTTGATCCGGATGCGGTGGAGCGGGCGCTTGCCGCGCTGCCGTCGCAGGCGTGGCCGGGCAGGCGCTGGACGCTCAGTCTGGCCGAAACGGGCGAGCCGGGCCTGCCGTTGACGGTGCGGCACTACCGTCACGGATGTCTGTTGCGTGCGCGGCAGAGGGTGTCGGGTGTGGCACCGGTCGGCGAACAGTTGGCGCGGCGAATCATCCGTGACGCCCGCCGGAAACAGCACTCAACTTAACCCTCATGCCTTGCGGTGTTTCAGATTGAACAAAATCCGTAAAAGTGTCATGATGAAAGCTACTCTTTTTGACTGGGAAGGATTTTGAATGGTTGTCCATATCACAGGGACGGGTTCGTATCTGCCGGAGCGTGTGGTGACCAACGCCGATCTGGCGGCTACGCTCGACACCTCCGACGAGTGGATCTACTCACATACTGGTATCCGCAGCCGCCATATTGGTGCGGATGATGAAAGCACCTCCTCGATGGCGGTCAAGGCGGCGCGGGCCGCACTGGCTTCGGCCGGCGTGGCGCCCGAGGATCTTGGCCTGATCATCGTGGCGACATCGACCCCTGACTATCAACTGTTCCCGTCTACCGCCTGCCTGGTGCAGCACGCGCTGGGGGCGGTGAACGCGGCCTGCTTCGACTTGCAGGCGGCCTGCACGGGTTTCATCTACGCGCTTGAAACGGCGCGCGGTATCTTGCACCACACGCCGCGGCCGGCTCTGGTTATCGGAGCGGAGATGATGTCGCGCATCGTGGACTGGAGCGACCGCAACACATGCATCCTTTTCGGCGACGCGGCGGGGGCGGCGGTTCTCGAGGTCGACCAAAATGGGTCGGGCGGCATCTGGCACTCAATCCTCAAGGCCGATGGATCGGGCTCGCAGCTCATCATGCGCGAAGGCGGCGCACGCGGATTGCCCGGAGGCATGCCCTTGATTCAGCATACGCTGCAGATGAAGGGGCGGGCTGTTTTCAATTTTGCGGTAAAGGTGTTTGATGATGTGCTCTGCAGATTGCTGGAACGCTCCGGTCACACTTTTGATGACCTCGCTTGCGTCGTTCCCCATCAGGCCAATGCCCGCATTGTCGAAGCAGTGGCGCGCCGCATGGCGGTGCCGTTGGAAACATTCTACTTGAACATGGAGACGACCGGCAACAGCTCCGCCGCCTCAATCCCGGTGGCGCTGGATGCGGCGGTCGCCGCCAAAAAAATCAAAGAGGGCGACCTCATCGCCATGGTCGGGTTTGGCGCGGGACTGACCTACGGCGGCATCCTGATGAACTGGTATGGCCGTACGGAGAAACCGGCATCTCCGGCCCATCCATCCCGTGACCCTTCTACGGAAACGAACGCGAAACTGAACAAGGAGTAACCAAAAAGCGTATGAGTGGCAACACCAAGGTTTTGATCACCGGATTGGGCGTCATTTCGCCCGTCGGTAATACCGTCGACGAGATGTGGACCAACATCCGTAACGGCGTCAGCGGCCTGTGCCGTACCACCAAGTTCGATCCCTCACGCGTCGACTCGAAGGTTTCCGGCGAGGTGAAGGATTTCGATGTTTCAAAGTATGTCGACCCCAAAGAGGCGCGCCGCATGGGGCTCTTCACCCAGTATGCCGTGGCTGCCGCCAAGCAGGCGTGGCAGGACGCCGGCCTCGCCGACGGCGGTGCCGACCCCGAGCGCGTCGCGGTGATGGTCGGCAACGGCATCGGCGGCAAAGAGGTTGACGAGGAGGCCTACCGTATACTCTTCGACCGCGGTCCGGGGCGCCTCTCGCCCATGCTCATCCCCAAGCTGATCGCCAACGAGGCCGCCGGCAACATCTCGATCGCGCTCAAGGCCCAAGGAGCCGCGCACACCATCGTCACTGCGTGCGCTTCGAGTACCGACGCGCTGGGCGTGGCGCTGGACATGATCCGTGCGGGCCGCGCCGACGTGGTCATCACGGGCGGTACCGAAGCTACCGTCACCGAATACTGCGTGGGCGGTTTCTGCTCTATGAAAGCGCTGAGCACAAAATACAACGACACGCCCGAAAAGGCTTGCCGTCCGTTTGACGCCGGCCGCGACGGCTTCGTCATGGGCGAAGGCGCTGCGATGCTAATTCTCGAGTCGGAGGCGCACGCCAAAGCGCGCAATGCCCGCGTCTATGCCGAACTCGCCGGTTACGGTGCATCCGGGGATGCCTACCATCTGACTGCGCCTGACCCGGAAGCCGCCGGTGCTATCCGCGCCATCAAGATCGCGCTCAAGGATGCGAACCTCAGTATCGAGGATGTCGATTATGTCAACGCCCACGGCACCTCCACGCCGCTCAACGATCCGATGGAGACCAAGGCGATCAAGGCAGTCTTCGGCGAACAGGCGTATCGCCTCAAGGTTTCGTCCACCAAGAGCATGACCGGTCACCTGTTGGGTGCCGCAGGCGCGCTCGAGGCGGCGATCTGCGCACTCGCAATCCGTGACGGTTTTTATCCGCCGACGATCAACAACGAAAACCCCGACCCCGAGTGCGATTTGGATGTCGTGCCCAACAAGGGGGTGCAGGGGCGGATCCGCGCGGCGCTTTCGACATCGCTTGGATTCGGTGGCCATAACGGCGTGATCGCTATCAAGGCGTACAACTGATACGTGACCCAGCAGGAGAGTGAACGAAAGATGAGTCCAGCGAGCGAAAAAACCAAACCCGACGTTGCCGATTATCAGGCCTATGAGGGATCAGTTGAGGAACTGCTTCCCCACCGCGATCCCTTCTTATTTGTCGACCGCGTGTTGCATGTGGACAAGACCTTCACCATTGGCGAGAAGACCTTTGGCGAGGACATGTGGTTCTTCAAGGGACACTTCCCCAACTATCCTGTCGTGCCCGGCGTGATCCTCACGGAGACCATGGCGCAGTGCGGCGGTGCCGGATTGGTGGCCTCCGAGCAGATTCCCCAAGGTGTGGTTTTTCTGCTTGTCGGCGTGAATAACGCTAAGTTCCGCAGGCAGGTCCGTCCGAACGACACCGTGCGTCTGGAGATCGAAAACATCCGCGTTAGTTCGCGCATGGCGATCCAACGCGGCATGGCTTTTGTCGGTGACGAGCTGGCTGCCGAAGCGGAGTTCCGCTGCGTCCTCGGCCCGTCGGCGTCTTGACAAGTGCCGCGCAATGCGCGGAAACACTCTTAGTCGCCACACTTAGTCGAACACACTTAGTCGCCACACTTAGTCGAACACACTTAGTCGCCACACTTAGTCGCCACACTTAGTCGATTGAGTCAGCGACGAAGTGTTTGGACGAAGTGTAAGCGACGAAGTGTTTATACCTGTGTGCGACTTAGTGCGGCTCGCGTCATGAAAACCCTATTGTCCATTGGAGTGGCTTCGGTCAAAGCGAACCGCGTGCCGATGGTTGTGCTGTGGTTCGTGGCAGTCGGGCTTGCGGTGGCGTATGACATGATTCCTGCTGTGGCGGAAATGCTTCAGCCGGTTGCCGACTTCCAGTCGCGCCGTCCGTTCCTCGCGGCGTTTGCCAATCAGTTTGTGTTCTGCGGCATCATCCCGTGCCTCTTCCGGGTGACAGTATCAGAGATTCGCACCGAGCGTCCGATCCTGAAATCAATGTGCCAGTGGTTGTGGAGCGGATGCTGGGGTATCGTCTATGTCGGATTCTATGCGCTTCAAGGGAGAATGTTCGGCAACGGACACGACCTTGCGACGCTCGCCAGCAAGATGGCGTTTGATCAGTTTGTCTGGTCGCCGCTCATTCCCGTGCCACTGACGGCGTTCTTCTGTCTTTGGCTTGAGAGCGGATTTTCGTTTCGTCGCGCTGCCGGGAGATTCCGCCGCGATTTCATCCGCAGCGTGTGGCTGCCGAACCTGGTTCCGAACTGGTGTATCTGGATTCCAGCGGTTCTCGCTATTTACGCTTTCCCGCCGCCCTTGCAGGTTCAGATGCTCGGCCTTGTTGGGTCGCTTTGGGCGCTGGTTTCTTTGAAGATCGGAAAGAATATCGCGCGATGAGAACGGTTCTTTATCTCGACATGTGGATCGGCGAGCGGATTCAGGAAATGAAGCTCGCGGGGATCCGCCGGTTCGCCCACATGGCGGGATGGGAGGTCATTCCGGTCGGTGAGGCGGAGTCGCGTCCGTCAAAACTGAAGAAACTTTTGAAAAAACATCAGCCGGACGGCGTGATCGTCGAGTGTTCGGCATCTCGGAAAGATCTGCCGCCCCACCGCTTCGGCTCGATTCCCGTCGTCTACCTGGACTGCAGCCGTTCGTTGTACGGCCCGGCTGTGGCGCGAGTCGTGCATGACGGCAAGGCGACGACGCGTGCGGTTTTCCGGGAGCTTGCCGCGAATCGTCCCAGTGCGTACGCAGTGGTCGGCTATGCGCATCGGTGTACATGGTCGACGCTCCGCAAACGTGCATTTGTAGCTTTGGTCAGCGAAGCAGGCGGGACGTGTTTGATTTTTCCGTTTCGCGCGGAATCGCCTGCCGCGCGGGCGGCTCGCCTTGCCGACTGGGTCGGCGCGTTGCCGCGCAAGACGGCGGTTTTCGCCGTCAACGACCAGACAGCGTTCGAGGTGATCGAGGCCGCACGCGCGGCGCATCGCGCTATTCCCCGCGAAATTACCCTTGCCGGCGTCGACAATCTCGTCGAAGAATGTACGGCGGCGTCGCCACAACTGACGAGTGTGCAGGTCGATTCAGAGATGGCGGGCTATCGGGCGGCGGCGTTGCTGGACGATCAGATCAAAGGACGCGGGCGTGAGGGATCTTTGGTGACGTACGGGCCCACTCATGACCGTGCGGCGGGAGTCGACGCGCGGATTCGGACGGCGCGAGCCCAGCATCCTGTCAGCAATGGAACTTATTCGCCGCGAGGCGTGCACCGGGCTGACGGCTGCGGATGTCGCACAGAGCATCAGCGGGTCTCGGCGGCTTGTCGATTTGCGCTTCCGCGAAGCATTCGGCCACTCGATTCTTGATGAGATACAGAACGTGCGATTGGAGAAGGTTTGTTTTCTCCTTTCCCGTACTGATACGCCGATTGGTGCAATCGCCGGGCTCTGCGGTTACCGCACGGACATCGCACTTCGCAAACTCTTCCGCTCGCGGATGGGCCAATCTCTTGCCGATTGGCGCAAGGCAAATAGAAGGCGGTGATTCAGATTGGCGCTTTTTGGGATCGCCAATTTTATTTCCTAAAAGTATCACTGTGTCATTGGGTTGCGTGATACAATGCAAGCAAACGCCCGACATCTTGTGTGAAGGGCCAATGTCGAAAGACGGAAAGGCTGACATCCATGACACCGATAAAGAACTTGATGCTTGTAGGTACTGTCGCGATGACGATTGGATCTGTTCGTGCGGAACTTTCGTCAGCCGATTATGTCCAAAACGGGCTTCGCGCACAGTGGGATGGTATCGACAATACGTTGCAAAACGGCGTCCGTTCCCATTCCAATTCTCCGGCTGTTTGGAGTGATCTGACGGGGAACGGCCATGATATTCCGTTCCTGCCCGATTTCGTCGAGGTCGACAGCGACTCCATGCTCTCCAAGGCGATTCGTGGATTGAGCGACCCCACTGCGATCAATGCGTCGAAAAACGATCTGTGTCCGACATTGGACGAGATTACGGGCGTCAACGCGCTGGAACGTAACCAGAGCATGACGATTGAGATCGTGTCCAAGCGTGAAGGCGGCTGGATCTATACGGATAATTACGGAAATCTCCAGACCGTGCTCGCGACACCGCGCGGTTCTGTCGGGTATCGGCAGAACAATGACAATGGATATTACTGGGCAGGACCGTTGGATGGCAGTTCGATTCATTATGCCGATTGGAATGTGCCGGGAAAGTTGGTCACGGACCTGCATACCATTTCTGCCGTTGAATTCCTCAACAACAACTTTGGTTACATGGATGGTGTGGGGACTGGGAAGTTTACCTCTGGCGAGGTGTTGTCGAGTTGGGCGACAGCGAAACCGGCGCCCTACACGTTCTTTGGGAATCTTCGCGCCGATATTAGAATCTATGCCATTCGTGTTTACAACCGGGTGCTGACCCCTGATGAGTTTGCACGAAACGCTCGGCTTGATCGCATCCGTTTTGGTGGCGAGACGGAACAGCTCCGCATTCGTCCGCTGGCAGACGTCCCTTCGTATGTGAGTGGCTTGGCCTGTGCGCCGGAACCGGTCGTGGAGAGCGCCGTCACCTGTGAGGCTCTCGGGAAGGGGATCGATTATGACGTTTCCTATTCGAACAACTGCCAATCAGGGTTCGCGACCGTCACGGTTACGGGGAAAGGCGCATGGGCGGGACGCTCCGCCTCACAGAACTTCGTCGTTGATTCCGGCGAGACGTATCAGGCACTGGATTACATCGAGTCTTCGGGTACACAGTTCATTGATACAGGCTACTTGCCGACAGCCGCGACGGAGATGCAAAGCGACATCTATCTTTCCGGGGACTGCGATTTTACACTTGGTGGTGGATATCTGTTTGGATGCGGCGAAGGCGACAAACGTTTTAGCATTAACTTTGGCAGTACGATCGGGTCTGAACGTAGACTCTACGCTTGGCTGAATACGAGTGGTTCGGCAGTGAATCGAATTGATTTCACGGAAGGCATCGGGGCGCGATTGCCGTTGCTCGCTCGTGCGTCGACGGGTCTTGTACGGTACGGTAGCCTTTGTGCGTCGGGCGCAAAGAAAACGGCCGCACACACAGACGGACAACAGACGCTCATCCTCTTCGGCTACAAGTCGCCTGACAAATCGGTCGTGCCGTTTTCGTATTACAGGATGCGGGTCTATGGATGCAAGATTTCCGAAGGCGGCGTACTGAAACGTGATTTCACGCCCTGCAGACGGCTGTTTGATGGTGAGGTTGGCCTGTATGATCGCGTGACGAAGCGGTTCTATGGCAATGGCGGTACAGGGGTGTTTGCCGCCGGTTTGCCCGATGCGACACTGCCCACCGGTTATCGTCGGCTCGATTCCATTCGCTCAACCGGTACCCAGTACATTGACACGGGGTATATAGCTAATCCGACGACTTACATGAGTTTCGACATGCAACTCGGGACTGATGCGCGCACAGACCAGATCGGAACTTTTTTCGGCGCTAGAGATTCGGATGGTACGCGGTTCAACATCAATCTTGGCAGTGGAAACAACAGCAAACAGTGGTTTGTCTGGCTGAATGCGGGTTCGGACACCCCGATCCGGCGGTTTAATCCGTCCGATGACATTAACTTCAACCGTACGCTCTATACGGTTGACGCGGCAACCGGCTCGGTATTGAACAACGGCGTGGGTATGTCCCCAATGAATACAGGATACACGACTGGAGTCCCCAAGACGACGACGAACGCATCCTCTCTTTGTCTCTTTGGCGTTCATAACGAGGATGGCACCTTCAGCCCCATGGCAGAACGAGACATGACGATCTGGAGTTGGAGAATCTACGATGGAGAGCCGCGTGCCCTGGTTCGCGACTTCATGCCGTGTCTGCGTGAGGCGGATGGTCATGCGGGTCTCTTCGATCTCGTGAACGGTGTGTTCTATCCGAATGCTAACCCGAATTCGACCGATGGCTTCGCCTATGATGCGCAGGCCGCTGTGCTGGAGCAGCCGGTTCTGCCGGAGGGCTACCAGCGTGTCAAAGCATTGCTTGCGACAGGGCGGCAGGCCGTTTCGGCGGGGGTCAAGGCGAGTGACAAGACGACGACGATGGCGATGGTGACGCCGCAGCTCGTCAAGGAGGAACAGCGTGTCTTTTCGGCGTGGGGGTACAAAACGGTTGAGGCGTGTATCTCAGGGGAGTACCTCTATGAAGCTTCCGTTGGCAATGACTTATGCTGGGCGGCGGCCTGCGGAAACGGGACGTGGACGGATGGCCAGACTTATCTCACTTCGACGGAGACAGTTGCGGCGGGAGAGCCGGTGAGCGTCATTCTTGATCCTTCTGCAAGAGGACTCTACGTTGGGGGCAAGAAAGTCCTTTCGCTGGCCCAGCCGACGACAGGCACGGTCTCGTCGGACGACATTACCTTCTTGCGCGGCGGATCCTATGACAGCCATTGGGGGTCGGGCCTTCTGACGGGGGCATGGATCTGGGACAACGGCACTCTGGTTCGCCAACTCGTGCCGTGTTTCCGCAAGTCGGACGGCATGACAGGACTCTACGATCTGGTAGAGGATCAATTCCATCCTTCGGTTGACGAGCCGCTTTTGCTGGATGCGACTGCGGACATAGGAACGGCTTGTTTCTCTGGCAGGGTCAAGGAAGCATGCCTGACGACGACGGCTCCTTATCTCGGATTGTCGACGTTCTCTTTCGTGCTCTGGACGAAGAATCCCGACATTCAGCGTTGGTCATCGTCGGCGAACGATGCCTATGGCGTCTTGCTCTCGAACGGTGCGATGGGGACGAGTGTTCCTGGCTTCTGTTGCTTCGTCGCGCGTGACGACGTGACAAGTTCGCGGTTGACCGTGCAACTCCGCACGGAGGCGAATACCACGACGAGCCTTTCGGTGCCGTTGTCCCGTCTGGGAAGCGACTGCTGGAGTCAGGTGGCATTTGTCTGCGACTGGGAGAACAAGCAAGCGGGACTCTATCTGAACGGTTTTCTGGTTGACTCGAAGAGCGGAGCCGATCTGGTAGACCCTGCACTGACCGGAAGCAACATCGGCAACTTCACCATCGGTAACCGATCTGTGAGCCCGACTTTTCCGTTGAGCGGCGAACTTGCCCAAGTAACGCTCTGGAATCGTGCGATCAGTGTTGATGAAATCAAGGAGTTGCGCTATGGGCCGATAACCGGCCAAGAGGCGGGGCTGATTGGATATTGGCCGCTTGACAGTGGAACAGAAGGATTGATCGACCATATTGCGAATGGCTCGGACACACATGACCTTGTGCCAACAGACGCCATTGACTTTGGTTTTGCCGTTGATTCGGTTACATGGCGCGAACCGGCAAAGTGGATGGTGATCACAATCCGTTAAGGATGCGGCTGGGCCTGGAGAAGTGAAGTAATACAATGGTGGCTCTTGTAAAAACCTTTGCTTGCAGATGTGGCACGGGTATCTTGCCCGTGTTTTATGGACGGGGTGCCCGTGCCACGAGGGGTTTTGCAAACGCCTCCATAAGGAGAAGATTCGTCACCGCAGTTGTTTCGATCATGGCGTCATTTGGGTGGGGCGGATCAATCGTGCCAAGCCTTGGTGATGATGCGGCGGCGAATCGCGTTGCGATTCAATCGGCTGTTGACGCGGTGTATGAGAGTGGCGGCGGTCGTGTTCGTGTCCCACCGGGGATGTGGCCGACAGGCTCTATCCAATTGAAGAGCGGTGTCGAATTGCACCTTGAGAAAGGTGCGACGCTGAAAGGCAGCACGAACCGGAAGGACTACAACGCGAACGAGGCTTTCCCCGACAACGTTTGGAGCGATGCCGAGGAGTGGAGCGGGGGGCATCTCATCTGGGCTTGGTGCGCAGACAACCTCGCGATCACCGGCGAAGGAACAATTGATGGCAACGGACCCGCATTCTTTGGCGAATGTGACGAAGACAGTCGGTGGCCCCACTACAAGTACGGGCTGAAGCTTCATCCGTTGGACCGCGAGTGGTTTCGGCCGGGCATGATGGTGGCGTTCTTCCGTTGCCGCCGAATCCGGCTGACGGACGTGTCTCTTGTGAATACGACGGCCTGGACGTGTCACTTCCGGTGTTGCGATGGTGTTGACATACGCGGCGTCAAGATCGCCGCAGATGTTACGATTGCGAATGCCGACGGGTTTTCGATCGACTGTACGCGTAATGTGAAGGTCGAAAAATGTATCCTGCGAACCGGCGATGACGGTTTTGCGATACGGGCTTCGTGCAAGACGCATGCGAAAACCAATTTCTGCGAAAACATCGAGATACGTGATTGCGACGTTTGGAGCTGTAATCGAGGCATCAGGTTCGGAATCGGTTCGGGAACGATTCGTAACATCAAGGTCTTCGACACTCGGATCCATGCGGCAGCCAACGAGGGCATCGGCTTTACACCGGCATGGATCGACGCCGTACGGAATTGCTACATTGAGGACATCCTTGTGAAGGACTGTACAATTTCCGAATGTGTGGCGGCAGTCGGAGGCGGGCCGTCACGCGGTGACTCGAAGGTTGTCTGCATCCGTTTCGAAAATTGTGTTTTTAATACGCTCTTGCCTATTAAATTGACGGGCAGTGATCGATGTCAAATGACCTTTAAAAACTGTGTGCGCAATCCGCTTGAGAAATTTAGTGTGCGGCATCGCAGGGGCTGGAACGAAAAGGAGATCCGTAACAAGCGTATGGTCTTCTCCGAAATCGGTGGTGACCGAAGCAAAATTAAGATCGAGGATTGCCGTCCGCTGCCGTTCGGCTCGACGGGTGTTCTTCTCCTCGCTTTCGACGACCGCAATTTTGACGATTGGGAGAAGGCTATTCCTATCTTTGCAAAGTATGGGGCTCATGCAACGTTCTTTGTAAGCGGTGAGTTTACACCGGATGCCGTCCGTGTGGCGAAGCGGTTGCTGGCGGCCGGTCATACGATCGGACTGCACGGGCAGCATCATGCCAATGTGCCGGAAACGATTGCGGAGAAGGGGTGGCCAGGATATTGCCGTGCGGAACTCGACACGGTCAAACGTCAGTGTGATGTGGCCTACATTCCCGTCAGGAACTTCGCCTATCCGAACCATAAACGAGACGAATCGACAGACAAATATCTTTTAACGCGTTTTGATCGTCTCCGTGGCGGCCTAAGTGGGGTTCGTCCCTATGATCCCCAAGGGGAGATGAGGTCTGCGCAGAATCCGCTTGTTTCCGATGAACGCGTGTTTCTTCCAGTGGCCGAATTGCCGGGCCGCCGTTTTCTTCCCAGCATATTGCTGGGGGAGGCGTACAATACAGATATCGAGGACATCGTCGCCTGCATCAGGCGGGCTGGTGAACGTAAAGAGGTGCTCGTGCTTGCGTCGCATGGCATTCGTCCGAACGCAACAGGTATTCATTTGAAAACGGAGTGGCTTGAGCGTATGCTTTCTGCGGCAAGTGAGGCGGGGGTCGCGGTTCTCGGTTATGATGAGGTTCCGCTGCTTTGAGGGAATGAAGTGATGGTTGGTAGACGTTTGCTGCTTTTAGCTTTCTTTGCCGGTGGAACGACAGTCTGTCTCGGTGGGCCGACAGTCGCGCATGATTTTAACTTCGATTGGGAGTTCAAACAAGGCACAGCGGACTGTGTCCGCGTTGACCTGCCGCATGACTACCAGATCAACATGCCGTGGGAGAAATCCGCGTCCTGGAAACGCGGCTTCAAGCCGATGGGCGAGGGCACGTACCGCAAGACCTTCGTCGCCGATCCGGTCTGGGAGGGACAGCGAGTTCGGCTTGATTTTGAGGGGGTCATGGCGTACGGCGACGTTTGGGTAAATGGCGTCAAGGTTGGCGGAACCCCCTGTGGCTATTATGGTTTCGAGGTCGACATCTCGCATTTGCTCAAGTATGGTGCCGCGAACGAGGTTGAAGTTTGGACTTCGACAGGGGACCCAGACATTTCGCGCTGGTACACGGGGGGCGGTATCAACCGCGACGTCAGACTTCTTGTTGGCCCGGTCAAGGGCTTTGCCCGCCATGGCGTTTTTGTGACGACGCCCGTCGTCTCGGCGACAATGGCCGAAGTTGTTGTTCAGGTGACTCTGGAAGGCTTCAAAGGCGATACGAACATGGTTGAGGTCGCGGCCATCCTAAAAGCGCCCGATGGCACTTCAGTCGGATCGTCGCACGGATCGATCACCAAAAGCAATCTCGATCATCCAGAAGTGAAGCTCCCGCCGGTTCGTCTTGACCGGCCGAAGCTTTGGGACTGCGAGTCGCCGTTTCTTTATACGGCTGAGGTAACGCTTGGCTACAAGGGCGAGATGCTGGATCGCCGCATCCAGCGGTTCGGTGTGCGGTCGATCGAATTTTCCAAGGATTTTGGGTTCAAACTCAACGGCAGGAAGACGACCGTGCGCGGCGTCGCGAATCATGAGGATTATGGTGCGCTTGGAACGGCGGTGTTTCGCAGTGCGGCCGAACGCTACGTAAGGACTTTGAAGGACTGCGGCTTCAATGCGATCCGCACATCCCACAATCCTTATTCGCCGGTGCTGATGGACGTCTGTGATGAACACGGTGTTCTCGTTGTTGACGAATACACGGATCGATGGACGTTGTCGGACGGCAGCAACATGTGTTCGCGAGTCGGGTTCGCGGAATCATGGTACAAGACGCTGCCCGAGTTTATCCGTCGCGACAGGAACCATCCGAGTGTCATTCTCTGGTCACTTGGCAATGAACTGCAGTGCTGGAGCGAATCAAGCGGATTTCCGACTGACGACTGGGGCGTAACGACGTATAGGATATTGAACGTCCTTGCCAAGCGGTACGATCCGACGCGGTTGACGACCGTGGCGCAATATCCTGCGGCGGAGAACGCCATGCATTGGCGGGACGCTGAGAATCATGGCGATTGTCGTCCTTCACCGTTGCTCCTGGCAACGGAGGTTGCGAACCAGAACTACATGGTCGAGAAGTATGACCATTATCTGCGGGCCTATCCCGATCTGATTCTTTTTCAGAGTGAGGCGAGTACGCGTGACCTCCTTGCCCCAGCCGTGCGAATGGACACAAGCCGGACCGTTGGCTATGCCTATTGGGGGGCAGTTGAATATTGGGGAGAGTCGGACGCATGGCCGAAGAAAGGATGGAATTATTCGTGGTTCTCGCACGCGCTCGAGCCGTATCCGCAGGCCTGGTTGCTGAAGAGTTATTTCCGTCCGGGGGAGCCGATCATCAAGCTGGGGGTTGAGGTTGGCCCTGAGGTGAAGGCCGTTTGGAACGATATGACTGTCGGACAGAAACAGGTTCTCTCAATGTGGAATCTTCCGGTGGGAACGCGCGTTTCGCACGTCTATGCCTACTCAAATGCGGATGAGGTCGAGCTGTTCGTGAATGGCGCTTCGTTCGGCGTCCGTCAGCCGGGGCGTGGTCGCGATGCTCAGAGAAACGTTGCGGAATGGGCAGATATTCCCTACGGCTCTGGCGGCGAACTTGTGGCTGTAGCGCGACAGGACGGACGTGAGGTCGCTCGGGACAGGATTGTCACGGCTGGGCCGGCGGTGAAGCTCGAAGTCGTTTGCGAAGGCGTTGATGAGTTTCGTGCGAACGGGAAAGACCTTCTTTTCGTTAGGGTCTATGCCAATGACCAAGATGGCAACCGTGTTCCGACAGCTCGCGACGTGGTGAAGTTCTCCATTTCCGGTTCGGCCACGCTTCAGGCGGTGGACGACGGAGACCATTACACGTCGAGACGTTTTGACGATCCAACTGTCCGGTTGCATCGCGGTTTCGCATTGGCTGTTTTGCGGGCGACGCGCGTGCCCGGACCGGTACGGCTCCAAGTCTCCTCCCCGACACTCGGGGTCTCATCTGTCGACCTAGATGTGATTTTGCCATGTGCAAGACCGGCAGCGCGTGCCGGGACGCATTGCGCGCAAACCCAAGATGGCGTTACTCTCGTGCATAACGATGGAACTTATCGTTGGCCTGGGGTCAGCTTTGTGCCTGAACCGGGAACCGTCTGGGATCTTTCAAAGGTCGGTGTCGTCGAGGTGACGGTCAGCAATTGTTGTGAGCGCACAGAGATGATTCACGCGACAGTCCTTGGAAAGGGCTTTGGTACCGACCTTTCACCCGCGAGAAGTGCTCTCACGCCGCCGCATCAGGTGCGGACGATTTCGGTACAGCTTGCCGACGCGGCCTATAAGACGGACGTTCCGGTCAAACTGAAGGGGATGCGCGGCGGAATCGGTTCAGAGAAAACGGCGCTCGACTTCTCCCAGACGACGTCTATCGATGTCTATCACACGCTCGGCAATAATCTGCGCAAAAGTGATTTCGCCGTCTTGGACATCCGGACGCGTTATGCGGCACGGCAACCGAAGATTATCACGGCGACTAACTTTTTCCCCTTTGTCGACCGTTACGGGCAGTTCAAACATGGCGACTGGAAGGGGAAGATTCACTCCAACGAGGAGCTTCAGGCTGCGCGAAAACACGAAGAGGCTTGGCTGGATGCCCACCGGAACAGCCCCATCCCGGACGCCGATGTCTACGGCGGGTGGAAGGGCGGCCCTCAATTTCGGGCGACAGGATTTTTCCGCACGGAGAAGATCGATGGAAAATGGTGGCTGGTCGATCCTGAAGGCCACCTCTTCTTTTCGCTTGGCGTGACATGTGTCTATGCTGATTCGCCGACGCCTCTGACTGGACGGGAGAACTACTTTGATGTGCTTCCCAAATCAGGTGAGCCGGGCTTCTGGACGGATTCTGTCAGTAAGAAAGCCCTCTTCAATTTCAGTGAGCGCAATCAGTTGCTTAAATACGGTCAGGCGTGGAAGGAATCTTTTGCCGATACCGCCCACCGGAGATTCAACGCATGGGGAATTAATACCATTGGAAACTGGTCGCACCAGTATGTCTGGGAGAAGAGGCGGACGCCTTATGTCGCGACGGTTGATACGCACAGACGCCCGGTACCGGATGCAACGGCCCCCCAATATGAAGTTGATCTTAGAGAGCGTTTCAGGCGCATTGCCGACACGGTGAGGGATGACCCTTGGTGCGTGGGTGTTTTTGTTGACAACGAGTTGGATTGGATGGCGGTCAAGGATGTCGAGAAGGTTGCCGAGGCGTACTTTGCGACAGTGGCGAAGGTGGTAAGGGAAATGTTGCCGAATCATCTTTATCTTGGCAGCCGGTTCGCCCGTGCTCAGGACGCCGTGTGGCGTGCGGCATCGCGTCATTGCGATGTCGTGAGCTTTAACTTCTATGAGCGCCGTCCCACAAAAGACTTGCCTGATTTGTCAGTGGATAAACCGCTGATCGTTGGTGAATTCCATTTTGGAGCACTCGACCGTGGACTTCTGAACAGCGCTTGTTCGACGACGTTTGACCAGACGGAGCGTGCGCAGTGTTTTAAAGACTATGTCAATGCCTGTCTTGATCACCCGAGGATGGTCGGGTGTCATTGGTTTCAGTATCAGGATCAGGCGCTGACCGGACGTCCGGACGGAGAGAATTTCCAGATCGGTTTTGTATCGGTCTGCGATGTCCCTTATCCTGAATTGGTCGAGGCCTGTCGGACAACGGCGGCAGAAATGTATGCAAGGCGAAAATACGGGACGGCCAAGGAACTTTGACGGTGAGAAGATCGCGGTTCCATTCACCGCGAAACTCGGTCGTTTTGAGAAAGAGAGGTTAATCATGAAGTCGAGTTGGATTTGTCTGTCCGTGGTGCTGTTAGCAGTGGCGGTTTCGGCCGCACCGCTAATGACGCCGTGGGGTGAAAAGGTCACGAGTGAAAACTGCTGGAGAGAATATCCGCGTCCACAGATGGTTCGCGAGAACTGGACGTGCTTGAACGGAGACTGGGACTATGCGGTCACGAGCGCCACGAACACGCCGGGACGTCCGACGAAATGGCAGGGAAAGATTCGTGTGCCGTTTGCGCCGGAATCGGCGCTCTCGGGTGTCGGTCGGCTGATCGAACCGGACGAGTTCCTCTGGTACACGCGGAAGATCAACTGCACCAGGATACCCGGTGAGCGAATCCTTCTTCATTTCGACGGTGTCGATTTCCGCGCGATGGTGTTCATCGGACATCGTGAGGTGACGGATGTGCCGCATGAGGGTGCGCAGGAGCCGTTCACGCTCGATATCACCGACTACGTGAAGAGCGGCGAGAACGAACTCACCGTGTGCTGCTGGGACCCGACCGGACGCTACAACGGATTCCTTAATTCCCGCGGCAAGCAGTCCCTGAAGCCCGAGGGATGTTTCTACACGCGCGTCTCCGGTATCTGGCAGACGGTGTGGATGGAGACGGTTCCCGCCGATTATATTGCCGATTACAAGGTGGTCACCGATATTGATGCGGGAACAGTCAAGTTGGAGTTTGAAGGTGGAGTTGGAGAGAGGATGGTGACGGTTCTGAAAGCAGGGGAGAAGACACCGCTCTCGAACTCGAACTCAAAACTCCAGCTTTCTTGCGACCTGCCCCGTGATTTCGAATGCTGGTCGCCTGAGAACCCCAAGCTTTACCCCTTCATCGCGAAATACGGGAAGGATGAGATCAAGGGCTATTTCGGCATGCGGAAGATCGAGAAGCGGAAGGACGCAAAGGGCTTCCTCCGGTTCTTCCTCAACAACAAGCCGTATTACATCCTCGGTACGCTTGATCAGGGCTGGTGGCCGGATGGGCTGCTGACGCCGCCCTCGGACGAGGCGATGGCGTTTGATATCCAAACCTTGAAGGATTGTGGCTTCAATACAATGCGCAAGCACATCAAGGTCGAGCCGCGGCGGTACTACCATCTCTGCGACACGCTCGGCATTCTTGTCCTGCAGGATCTGCCGTGCGCCTCCAGCGACATGCATGGGCCGATGAAGATGGAAAATGTCTTCAACTACGGCTTCCAGCGACTGGAGCTCAAGCGCATGATGGACGGACTCCAAAGCGTTCCGTCTATCGTGATGTGGATCCCGTTCAACGAGGGCTGGAGTCAGCCCGGCGAGTTTCTGACCCATTCGACGCTCGATTTCACGAAACGTTATGATCCGACGCGTCTCGTCGGCGGTCCGAGCGGAGCCTGGGATTTTGAGGGCGGACACATCCTGCCGCGCGGATGGAAATGGGCCGAGCGCGTGATGACGTCGCACAAGCCGGCAACCGAATGCGAGGCGGCGGACACGATCGACATGCATCTCTATCGGCAGGACAATCCGGACGGCATCCACGCACCCCACCGGATTTTTGCCGTGAACGACCGCCGCATCAGCTTTCTCGGCGAGTTCGGCGGACTCGGCCATCCGGTCGAAGGCCATCTCTGGAAACCTGCGGCCGGTGGCTGGGGCTATGGCGGCGTCGAGGACACGAGGACGCGCGAGGGACTTCAGAAGGCCTATCTCGCCATGATGGACGATCTTGCTGATCTGGCTGGTAAGGGTCTTGGCGGCTCGATCTATACCCAGACGACGGACGTCGAAATCGAAATCAACGGCCTCATGACCTATGACCGTAAGGTTCTCAAGTTCGATCCAGCAGTTTTGAAGCGTGCGCATGAGAAGATCATCGCACAGATTTGCGAGCAAGGTGACAACTGAGTGAGACTTGGGGGCATGGCTGGGGTTTATTTAACGCAGAGGCGCAGAGACGCAGAGTTTTTTTAGGGATGGCACTGCTCGTTTTTTTCTCACACGAAGGCAAAGGGCACAAAGGTTTTTTGGGGGGCATTGCTCGGGGTTTGGAACCACAGAGAACACAGAGAGCACAGAGGTTTTTTTGGGGGCATTGCTCGGGTTTATTTAACCACGGAATACACTGAACACACGGAAAGGCGCAGCTCTGCTGTTTCACGTGAAGGCACGAAGATTGGAGGACGAGTGTCCCCACGAGCCGCCGGGACGGGCAATGGAGGGCGAGTGTCCCCACGAGCCGCCGGGACGGGCAGTGGAGGGCGAGTGTCCCCACGAGCCGCCTTCCGCTGTGCGGGAGGATGGTTTCAGGTTTTATTGCGGAGCGCCGGGAGGGACGAGCGTTGCTCGTCCGGGCGGCGTGAAACGCCGCCATGTTGTGAACGTGTCCGATCCCGATCCCGACAGCGATCCCGATCCCGATTTGGATGAAACCCTGAAACCCTGAAACCCTGAAACCTTGAAACCCTGAAACCCGAAACCGGCGAACGCTCAACACTCAGCGCTCAACGTTCAATTCCATTTCCGCCCAGGCGCCCCAGTCGCCGCTGCTGTTGTTCTTGTCGCCGACGTCCGTGATCAGCAGCAGGCTCACCGTCTGGCCGGCCCACGGGGCCAGGCTGCCTTCCAGCGTGTGCCAAGCGTGGGTGGCGACACGGCACCGCGCGATTTCTTGGCGGCCTCCCTTGGCATCTTCCACGACGATCTTGAAGAGCAGGCCGTCACCGAGATCGCTGCCATCTTGTTTGCCGACCGCGCAGCGAATCTGCATCGGCGCGGTCGGTAGCGTCAGGCTGTAACGCGCGAATGTGTATCCGGTGCCGCCTTTGTAAGGCGGGTGCATGAAGAGCCCGCGCGGTTTAACCACGCCACCGCAGGTCGATGAGGTTGCGTAAGTCTGTGCGCCGGTCGCCGGGTCCAACTCGCGTTCGGCCTGGCCGCGCATCGCCATGCCGCGCGCGTACAGCGATGGCAGGGGACGTCCTTTTTTCACCACTGGGGCAGAGGGCTGCGGCGGATATTCAACCGTGAAGTCGATCCATGCGCCTTCGCGTTCAAACCAGAGGCGTGCTCCGGGACGCGCGTCGGACGGGATCGTCACCGCGTGCTCGGCGGTGCCTCGAATCACCATGCGTTCGCCCGGCTTGACGCGTTCGCGCGCGCAGGTCAGCGTGGCTGTCGGCGCAGATGTAGCGCGCCGCGCACGGTAACTGAACGCACCCTTGACCGGCTGCACAAAACTGAGGCCGCGCGCTGTGCGCACGTCTGCGGTGCCGAGCACACCGTTGGTGGCATCCAGTGCGACCACGTCGCTGAACACGTAGGGGAATCCGGCTTCCGTGCATGCGTGCATCAGGATTTCTGCCATGCCGTTGGTCAGTGCGCGGCAGATCGCAACGCCTGCGGCAGCCCCTTCGTCAAACCGTGTAAAGTGGCCGCGTCCGTCGATGTACGTGTAGGCCGGTGCGACAGCGAGATCGGCACGGCGGCCGTTGACTTCGCCGCTGAACACGCGCACAGCACCGTCACTGCTACGTCCCCAGTAGCCATTGGGCGGCAGGTCCAGAGCATGGTCGGCCACGGTCACCTTCATGCGCTCTTCAGGATGGCCGTTGACCACTGTGACCGTTCCGTCGGCGTAGCGCGTCGTCACTTGCGAACGCATGTAGGCGCCGTTAGCCAGGGCGGCTGAGGTCTCGTGCAGTGTGCCGTCTGTATCGGCATAACGGATCGTGTCGGCCGCGACCTGCGTGTAGCGGCTGGCGAGCGCTTGCAGCATGTAGTAGCTGCGCAGTTCGCCGTCACGCCCGTTCAGCAGGAAGCCGGGATGGCCGAAGGCCACTGTGGCGGCCAGAAAGCGGTCTCTGGCGACCTCGGGACCGGAAGTTGCACTCTTGCCGGGATAGAACATATCGAGATTGCCCATGCCGAAATTGCAGCAGAGCGGATGCAGGCAACGCAGATCGAAATCAACCAGCCAAGGGTTTTCATGGATGCGGTAGTGCTGATCCTGTGCATAGTTGCCGTCGGTCAGGCCACAGTAGGGGAAGTGGTTGTTGCCCTCTGAGTAGACCGGTCCTTTCCACGCGGCCTTCTGCAGCAACATGATCTCGCCGTATGCGTAAAAGACTGCGGCAAAGGTGCCAGCGCCGGGAGCGCGCGGATCGTAGTCCACGCGGCTCCAAGGGGTGACAGCAGTGTGAACATCGCAGTACGCGGTGCTGAAGCCGAATTTTTTCTGAATGATCGGCGCGAGACGCTCGCAAAATTCAACCGCGCGCGCGGGCTTGGGCGCGTAACAGCGCTCCCACGCATGCTGCAACTGGTTGTCGGGCGTACGCGAGATCAGATCAATGTGCCAGAATCCGTTGACCGGCGCGAAGTCGGTGAAGTTGTTGTAGGGGCCGTAAACAAAGCCCAGCTCGTCCTGCATGATGCGGGCATAATCATATTGTCCTTTGTCGCCGCCCTTTTTGGGCGCGGGATCGGTGCGGAAAGTGAAGCTCTCGTTGCCATCGCGCCAACCGGTCTCGTGATCGGTGACGACGATCTCCGTCATGCCCCAGCGATGTACGTTCCGCCAATAGGTCGCGTCATTTGCACGGTTACCCGCACCGTGTGCGCGCCAAACGCGCGTGCCGGTGACGGACTTCCAGGGTGATGTCGGATTCGGGATGTTGGGCAGTACGTCTTCAAAGCGCGGTGACAGCGTCATCACAAAACGCTCGAAGCAAGGGTTGCGCTGACCGTCGGTCTTCGGCATGTAGCGCGTGCCGCCGTTGCTGTAGAGCGCGCCGTCGAAGCGCACGTTTTTCGCGAACGGGGTGGAGGCATTGGATTGCGTCCAATCGATGTGTGCCATAAAAAAGAGCGGCGCGTCGAGTTCGCCAGATATAACCACAGCCGGTCGTACCAGACCGCCGTCCGCATAGCCGTACGTATAGTAGGGCAGCGTGGCCAAGCGCGGATTGACAAAACCGCGTGTGGCACCGAAGCGCACCTCGCCGATCTCGCCCTGGCCCGCTTGGATGTCCATGACCAGCGACTTGCCGAAGAGTTGGAAGCGGATCTCCGCCTCGATGCTGCGCCCGCCCTGCGTCAAGCGCCCTGCATAGGTGACGCTTTTGCCGTCGGTCGTGACCGTCATGGTCTCGCTTTCAGCGCGTGCCAGCGCTCCGGTCGTCACGGTTGGCGCAAAATACAAGCCGCCCTCTAATCCGATGTTGGCCCACGCGCCGTCTCCCCAGCGTACGGCCATGTCGTCCCACGCGCCGAGCTGCGCGGGCAGACGGAATTCGAGGCGTCCGTCCTTGCCCTCGCGCACCAGATGATAACGGCCCGACTCGTTGCGGCCTACGCGTGCGACGGACGGCACGGGGTCGCGCGGCACGACGGTCAGCGGCGTGTTTGGGAAGGGCAGGGTCGTGGAGCCGATATTTGCGCCCTGATCGCACGCCGGGAAGACCTGTACACCGCGCCGTGCCCGCGGAGCGAAGGTGAGCGGCTCAAAGCGTTCGGTAAAGACCGCCAGGCTGTTGAAGTAGATCACCCGCTCCTCGGTGTTGCGTCCGTTGGTGATGTCGATCGCCACCAGCGCGGCACCCTTTGCGACACGTGCGATTTGTTCCGGGACCAAGCGGCGGTGACAGAGGAACCACTCCTTGAAGTGTACGCGGGCCAACGGCACCGAGAAGCGTGCGCCGACGCTGTCGGTGAAGTGTAGCGTAACCGATACCGGCGGCGTGTCGGGTTTAGGCGCGTAGCTGTGGTTGTTGCCGTAGATCCAGCAGGTCACGGCATCAAACGCGCTGGTTATCGCCACCGGCGCGGGCGGTAACAGAGTGACGCGCGGCTGGGGACCGGTCGCACGGTAGGCGAGCTTGGCGACACCGTCTCCAAAAAGCAGGACCTCGTCCGAGCGCTCGAAGCGCGCCGCAGCATCCTGTGTCTCGACGCGCCAACCGGCGACTCCGGTGAACGGGATCAGTGCCGGATGGTCATCCTGCAGGCGTCCGGCCCATACCCGCTCATACGGCGGCTCACCGGCACCCTGAACACTCAACGTCAGCGCACAACACACAATTCCGAACCATTTTTTCATGCCGTCCCCCATGTTCCAAAAGCGTTACTCAATCGCGCGGAACAGTCTATGCGTTTCGGGATGCACTTGGCAATAGTGTTTTGTCATCTGAATTGCCGTTTCCGGTAGAAGAGAGTTGGGGCAATTAATTTTTTTTCGATCGTTCTTGTTTGTCCGGGACCACTCGCTTACAATCACCGGAAACAGTTGGAGATTTTAGAGATGTTGAATTGGCCCCCTGAATTGTATGGACGCTCGCTCTTGCGGATAGCGGACCTGACCGACACGGAAATGCTGGACCTGATCGACTTGGCAGTCGCGCTGAAGGCGCGGCGGCGTGCAGGTGTCCGCGGTGATCTGCTCAAGCGGCGTCAAGTCGCGCTGATTTTCGAAAAAAGCTCTACGCGCACGCGCAACTCCGCAGCAGTGGCGATCCGTGACGAGGGCGGTTCTACGGAATATCTGACCAAAAATGACATTCATCTGGGTGTCAAGGAGTCGGTCAAGGATACCGCCCGCGTGTTGGGCCGGATTTTTGACGGCATCCTGTTCCGCGGCTTCTCGCAGGAGACGGTTGCCGCGTTGGCGTGTTACTCCGGCGTGCCGGTCTGGAACGGTCTGACCGACCTTTTCCACCCGACGCAGATCCTTGCAGATTTGATGACGATCCAAGAGGCCTTCGGGCGGCTCAGAGGCATCAAGCTGGCGTATGTGGGCGACGGACGCAACAATGTGGCGAACTCGCTGATGCTCGGTTGCGCCAAGGCCGGTGTCCACTACGTGAACTGCACGCCTCCCGAGTTGTCGCCCGATCCGGTACTGGTCAAAGAGGCGGCCGAGGTTGCCGCGCGCAATGGGGTGACACTGGAGATCGTCAGCGATCCTCGGCGGGGTGTGGCCGGCGCCAATGTCCTCTACACAGACGTGTGGGTCTCGATGGGGGAGGAGGCGAAGCAGGAGGCGCGGCTGCGTCTGTTGCGTCCCTATCAGGTGAACGCGGAGTTGGTCGAGGCGACCGGCAACGCGGGCGGCGAGTTGATCTTTCTTCACTGCCTGCCGGCCCTTCACGACCATGACACCGCAATAACGGCCGAGAGCGGGGCGCTGGAGGTGACCGACGAGGTCTTTGAGGCACCTTTTTCTAAAGTGTTTGATGAGGCCGAAAACCGCATGCACACGATCAAGGCGTTGTACGTGTCGGCAATGGCTGATCTGTCCGCCCTGTGATGGCGGGATTCGGAATGGGAGGGAGTATGGCTAAAAAACTGTTCAATATCGCATGGGAAGAGTTCAGTACACTGCCGCTGATGGAAAAGATTCCTTATTTGATGCAGCCGGACGGCGTGCCGTATCACACGCTGTTCGCGCAGCAGTTTGACAGTGCGCTGCTTGATAAACTCGCGGCGCTGGCGAACGAGATCCGCGCGATTGCTAAGACTCGTATCGGTTCGGAATTTCTGCGTCAGCAGGTCACGCACAAGCGGGCCATGCTCTATTTTTCCCAGCCTAGTTCGCGTACCTTTCTCTCGTTCGTTTCAGCCTGCCAGATTCTTGGCGTGCCGGTCGGTGAGGTGCGTGACACCTCGATCTCATCGGAGTTCAAGGGGGAGTCGCGCGAGGATTCGGTGCGCACCTTCAGCTCTTACTTCGACTTGATTATCATGCGCACGCCGGAGAAGGGATTGGCCGAGCACATGGCTTGGGTAATCTCCAACTCCGACCGTCCCATCCCGATCATCAACGCCGGTTCGGGTAAAGACCAGCATCCGACCCAAGCGTTGCTCGATATCTATACCCTGTTGCGGAGCTTTGATCGCGGCGGCGGGTTGCACGACAAAACGGTGGTCTTTTGCGGCGATCTGTTGCGCGGTCGGACGGTGCGGTCGCTGTCGTACCTATTGACCAACTATCCCCGCATCCGGCAGATCTTTGTGGCTCCTGACCCGCTCCAGATCGGCTCCGATGTTTTGGAAATTCTCCGAGAGAGAGGCGTGGAATTTGTGCAGACTGACAATTTCCGCGCGGTGATCCCTGAAGCCGACGCAATCTACATGACGCGCATTCAGGATGAGTGGGACAACTTCAAAAATGAAAGCGCGGCGATCGACACCAGCCATTTCAAGTTCGGATTGGAAGAGCTGGCATTGCTGCCGCCCCGCGCCATCATCATGCATCCGTTGCCGCGCCGCGATGAAATCGCGGTCGCGGTCGACGACGATCCGCGTGCCATGTACTGGCGGCAGATGCGCAACGGCATGTGGATCCGAACGGCGTTGATCGCTATGACCTTCGGTTGCGAAAAACGCATCCACGACTATTACTGCCATAACAATTGATTGTTGATCGGTTAATGAAGTGGAACCATGAAACACATGAAACTTCATGAAAACCGGTGGCATCTTGGCGTTTTCGGCGGTTCCAGAAAACGCTCAACGTTCTCGGGGGTTGCCGTTGCCGCGTTGGCGTGCGCAACGGCTCTAGCGGCGGGGGCGACCAATAGTGCGCCGGATCATGTGGTCCGACGCTTCCGGCTAGGGCCCTTTTTTGAATACAGTGCCACCCGCGACGGCGCGACGTTCTGGGCGTTGCGTCCGTTCTACTCGAAAGTCCAAGATCCGACCATCGATACGCGTGTTACTGATGTGGTCTGGCCGCTCAGCACGTTTCACCGTGACCGCGAGCAGTCCTGGTGGCGTTTTGTGCTGGCCTACGGTTCGGACGATGATGTCACCTGCGACGAATCTGCGTGGAAATTCACGCTGCTTCCCGTCTGGTTCCAAGGGCGCAGCAGGCTGGGCGAGGATTACTGGGCACTCTTCCCGATCCACGGCCATCTGCCGCACATCGCCTTGATGGATGATATCGACTTCACGCTGTTCCCTCTCTACTTCAATTATGAGGTCAACGGCGTCGAGCGGGTCTACACGCCTTGGCCGTTTTATTCGCGTCTGACGGAAAACCCGCATCTGCGCGAAGAGGGGGTATTTCCTTTCTGGAGTCGGCAGGTCAACACCAAACACCAAATCGAGCGCCGTTATGCGTTCTGGCCGTTTTGGACTTCGGCGGTCTATAGCGGTGCGCGCAATCCGGGGTCGTCGTTCCTGCTCTTTCCGCTTTACGGCGAGGTCAACCGTACCAACGAGACGCAGCGCTTGGTGCTGCCGCCCTTCTTCTCCTACGCGCGTACCGATTCGGCGGAGCGCTGGCGTTTGCCCTGGCCTTTTTATGAGACGCATGAAGTCTGGGCAACCGCCACCACAAAGCCAGCAATGAAGCGGTCCTACTGGCCGTTTTATGCGAGTGTTGTTGGCGAGGGCGATCGCCGCTGGTATGCGGCATGGCCGCTGTTGTGGTACTCAAGCTCCGAGAGCAAGAACCGCCGCGCCGAGCGTACACGCTTCTTCCCGTTTTACGCGCACGAGACCGTCCGCAATACCGACAAGGCCGGGAGAGAGTACGAAGCTGAGCGCTACACGCGGGTCTGGCCCCTCTACTTGCGGGATGCGACGCCGGAGCGCACACGGTTGCGCGTGTTGGAACTCAATCCGATTCGTTACAGCGGCGGCATCGAGCGCAACTGGGCACCCTTCTGGACGCTTTATGAATGCACCCGCACGCCGGACGGAACAGCGCGGCACGATCTGCTGTGGGGGCTGGTGCAGTGGACGACCCGCGCGGATTTACGGTAGCGCCGCTTTGAGGCGGAAGAAGCCCCGTTGCGCGGCGTCGGGTGCGTCGCGGCGGAACCGCGCCGCACCCTCTGGCGCACCCACAGTCACCGGCACGGCGTTGACCCATTGCGGACCGCCGGTCAGCGCACCGGTTGTCTCAACCCACACGTTGACAAAACCGACGGCGTCGGGATCTTGCACGGCGGTTTCCGCGACAGGTCCGATTGGTGTGTGACGAATCGTAAAGAAGGCTCCATCCACACGGTTGGTTCCGAAAGCATAATCGAGACCATTGGGGATACCGTCGTTGTTGTGGTCGAGAGCGAACTGGGCATTGACATCAATAAGGGGCAGGCCGCGCCGGTGCAGCCAAAGTTCAAAACCGTAATAATCAATGATGGCGGGGTCATGTTCATACGCGCCCATATCGACCGCCGCGCCCTGAACGCGCGTGTTGCCATTCAAGTCCGGGCCGGCCGGCGCGGCGGCTGTCGATCCGGCATTCGTGCAGGGCGAGTGGGAGAGCAGCGAAAAATCGTATGCGTCCCGATCCCGGAAGCGCGGATAGGCGGCGATGTTGCCCGGGCCGGGCGCGAGCGGTTCGGCGCAGCTCCAGGCGAGCGTGGAGGCCGCGTCGTAGTTTTTTCCGATCGATGCATGGTTATTGTACAAGATTGAGTTGGTCACGCTCGCGCCGCAAACGCCTCCGCCTTGGTGGCCGGCGGTGTTCCCGACGAGTGTGCAGTTGACCGCCGTGCCGCCATAGAGCGCGGCGCCGCTCTGGTCGGCGGTGTTCTGTATCAACAGTGTGTTGGCCAGATCGGTTTGAGAGGCACCGCCGCCAAAGACAGCCCGGTTGCCGTTGAACAGGCAGCGCGTCGCCCGGCCATGCAAGAGTCCACCGCCTTGTTCCAACGCATGGTTCTCTTCGAAGACACAATCCTCAAGCACGGCATACGCCGCCGCACCGCCCTTGTCCGCGCTGTTGCCGAAGAATGTGCAGTTGCGGTAGAGTCCGCGCATCGCGCCGCCGCCCTGCTGCGACGCGGTGTTGCCGCTGATGATGGAGTGATCAACCGTGAGGCTGGCATCTACACCCGGCATGCAGTACAGTCCGCCGCCGTTGGCGGCTGAGTTCCCGGAAACCACACAGTTCGAGACGATCACGCGTCCCTCCCCAACGAAAATCGCGCCGCCTGAACCGTCCGTCACGCCGTTGCTCAGTGTGAGGTTCTGGAAAACGACAGGAAGCGTGACGCCATATTCTACAGGAATGGAGACTGAGGCAATCCGCGTGTCACCTGCCGGTTGAATGATCGTGTCCAACGTACCGGCACCCTGCAACGTGATGGCGTAGTTGATCGTCAACTCCGGTTCTTCGAAGACACCTGATGTGAGCGCGAGAGTCTGGCCGTCGGCATTCACCGCTGCAAGGGCTTCAGCCAACGTGGCATGAACGGCATGCGTGGTGGTGTTGGAGACGCTCGTCGCGGCGTTCAGCCAACCGGCAAGCATGCACACGCCGGAAATCAGCAGGCTGGTGATGGTTTTGATTCGGTTATTCATGTCGGTTCTTCCTTTACAACTCACATCTGTGCCGGGGCGGCCGAGGCACGGATCGGCACCTCGATGATCCGGCAGATCGGATGGTCGGTTGTGATGCGCACCATGGCACCATGGAGCGATTCGGCTAATGCGTTTGAG
>Ga0255346_1000986_pt1 | contig 42542 bp, 29 predicted proteins | sample wastewater_treat_FD_194410 | JGI IMG/M metagenome (GOLD analysis project Ga0255346, IMG submission 194410) | Wastewater microbial communities from Lulu Island WWTP, Vancouver, Canada - plant22 | ecosystem: Engineered > WWTP > Wastewater > Unclassified | place: Canada: Vancouver, British Columbia...
AAAAATCTTTCCCGTATTGTATTAAGTCTCTGTCGTATTTTGATGTTTTGGATCTTCCTGTGGAGAGCATGTGAATCGCTTCTAAAATAGTGGATTTACCGGAGCCGTTGTTCCCCGTAATCAGCGTGATACCACTGTCAAATTTCAGATGTAGTTTGGTGTGGTTTCTAAGATTTGTTAATTTGAGATTTAGTATTTTCATTTAGTTTTGCAAAAAGATCTTCATAAAAACCTCTTTTGGATAGGAGATTCGTCCGAAGTTTTAGTATTTTCTATCAGTGGTTGGCACACGGGGCAAAAATAGGTTCCTCTTCCGTTTATTTTCTCGAAAGACACGGGTGACCCGCATTCCGGGCATATTTTCTTTCCATAGATTTTAAAGTGATTTTGCTGATTTCCGGGTTTTCCGAATATATCCACATACATCTCGTCGGGTAGAGTAGCCCCCCTGTTTTTTATTCCTTCTTCTAAAACTTGACGTAGGCCATTAAGCAGATGCTGTCCATTTTGTAAATTTAAGTTTTTCGTGCGGGTTTGGGGATTTATTCCGGCCAGAAATAAGGCGTCTGTTGCGTAGATGTTTCCAACTCCGGATATAATTTTCTGATCCATAAGAGCGTTTTTTATATTCGTGTTTTTTGATTTTATTGCCTTTAGGAATTTTTCCGTCGTTGTATTCTTGTCTAAAACATCTAACCCATATTTGTTTTTCATATCTTTCAATGATTGCCTGTCCATTACTTTTATTTTTCCGAACTGACGCATGTCGCAGAACTTCAAATACCTGGTTTCTTCGTTTTTTGAAATTTCGAACACAATTTTTGTCCAATTGTCTTTTTCTTCCTTTGATGAACGGAGTAAAATTCTCCCACTCATAGCCAAGTGAAATATCAAAAAATCATTTTCGGACAGTTTTATAACGATATTTTTAGCTATTCTTCCCACATCGGAAATTTTTTTGCCCCCTAATTTTGCCAGCTTTATTTTTTCTGTTTCCGGTATCTTATAGTCTGGTGAGATTTTAATACTTTTTATCTCGTATCCGATGATATTTTTTTTCAGATCCTGTGAAATTGTATGTACTTCCGGAAGTTCAGGCATTTGCTTTTTTATGTTCTTCCCACTTTTCTCTTACAAAATTTTCAAATTCTATTTTGAATCTTTCCTTTGAGTATTTTTGAGCGTGGGCTTTTATTTTTTCGTGATCAAATTTTCTGTTTTTAATCATCTGTTCAAAATCAAGTAATCGTTCGGATAGGGAAGTAATATCAGCTTTTTCAAAGAAAATTCCTGTTTCCCCGTCTATTATAGTTTCCAGATGTCCTCCGGATTTGTGTGCTAATACGGGTTTTCCATGAGCCATAGCTTCTATTGGTACAATTCCGAAATCTTCGTCAACAACAGGATTTATTAAGCCAAGACATCCGTCAAGTAGCTTGTGTTTTTCCCCGTCGGACACGTTTCCTTTGAAAATTATATTTTCGCCGGCAATTGATTTTAATCTCCTTTCCTCCATTCCTGTTCCTACTATTACGAGGGGGTATTTTATTTTGTTGAAAGTTCTAACTAAAAGTTCAAAATTTTTATATTTTGATAATCTTCCTATTGCCAAAAAGTACGGAACTTCCGTTTTTTTGAACCCATTATTTACTTTAAAATTAAGATCAACCGGTGGATATATAATTTTTGCGTCTCTTCCATAAAACTTTTGTATTCTCCTTCTTGTTGTTTCGGAATTCGTTACGAGATAGTCAGGTCTTTGGGCTGCTACATAGTCCCATAATCTTAAGAAATTCACTATATAGCTGTAAAAAGGTTTAAACGGAGGTTTTTGCCATTTTGTTCCTTCCTGAGAATACTTGTATAAAAATCTCGGTGGCGTATGTATATAAGTTATATGTACTTGATCTGGTTTTGTTAGAATTCCTTTGTTCCATGTTGTTCCGCTGGAAATTACTATGTCATAATCACGGAAGTCGAAACTCTCAAATATGGTAGGCATTCTTAGCAGGAAAAATAATTTTTCCGATATCTTGTTCACTACTCCTTTTGGATAAATTATTCTTCTTTCGTTTATAGAATCTGGCATTTTAGCCGGATTATATTTGGCTGTATATATCGGGGCCTCCGTAAATATTTCTGCTATTGCCTCAATGGTTTTTTCCGCCCCTCCATATTGCGTGAGAAACTCATGTGCCAAAGCTATTCTAGGTTTTTCCATGTTCTTATTATATCGTACATGCCTCGATTTTGTTTTTTTGTATCGGAAATTCCGCTTTCCCTTTAAAATATATGAAAACTATTGACACGCGGTATAAATTGTGGATTCATTTAATTATGAAAAAGAAGGTGTCAGTTACATTGATTATTATTGTAGCAGTATTTTTAGTTGTCCCGATCGCTTTTTGGCTGTTATATTCAGGAAAAAATTCCGATGATGTCAAGGGGGCAAAAACTGGCGCTCCGGGTTTGATAGTTAAAGTGATTTCAAAAAATGGCTCTTGGGATATGTTTAAATACTTGTGTGAGGATGAAGAACAGTGTGTTGAGTCTTTAGATTCGGGAAAATTTTTAGACAAAACGAGTGGTGGCGGGGGAGAGGAACAATCTATAACAATCAGATACTCGTCTGATTGGCAGTCATACAAATTTTTGAAAATCTATGTTGGGGGAGGCTGGAATTCAAGTGATAGGTTATTTAATGTGTCTGTTAAAGATAATATTGACGGTGCTTATATTAAGGATTTTTCTTTTGGAGGAAAAACTTACAGAGCAGCTATTATTCCGGTTGATAATTTGAACAGCGGGTTCTTCAATGATGCGGTAGTTTTTTCTGATATTGAGTAGCATCCTCTATATGATCCATTTATTACGCGGGGAAATTAGTTGGTTACATTTTCTGCTTTTCCACCAAAAATTAAAAAGGTGTAAATGAGTGTTTTAATTCTAGATTGCATGGTTTATTATTGTGTGATATGCAGGTTATTGACAGAAATTCTGCTCTTTGGAACTACATGTCTCCGGAAGTTAGAGATTTGATTGAAGATGGTGAGACAATATTGACCTTTGTTTATAAAAATAAAGAGCACGCCGATATTTCGGATTATTCTTTTATTGTTTTCCCTTTTGCCAAGGCTTACGAAGGATTTTTAAAGAGGTTTTTGTTAGACATAGGTTTGATAACGGAGGATGAGTATTACGGAGATGAAATCAGAATTGGCAGGTTGCTCAATCCGAACTATCAAGATAACACGAGCGTATACGATAAGGTTTGCGGATATACTAAAGGGGGGAAGAATTTAGCTCAAAGGCTTTGGGATGCATGGAAGAGGGGCAGAAATACTGTTTTTCATTATTTTCCGCACAATTTTAAAAAACTTGAGTACAACGAGGCTTTAGATATTATTAACGATATCGTCGGTGCTATGACCGAGGTGGTTTCTTTCTGTGTCCGGGAAAAATAAGAGGAGGTAAACCTTCTTATCTCTTATCACGTGTATTTCGGTCTCCGATTACACCGTTTTATACTGCTCATCGGGTTTTAAATGAAGCGTTTCTCACTCTTATTCTGTCTGTTTGTTTTCCGTTTGTGTTTATATGTAAAACATAGTTTTTTTCCGGTTCTATATTGTCGTTTTCATCTATTGATTTATAGAGCAGATTGACAATCCCATCTTTTTCTACATAAAAAGGCTGATTATAGTTATCCCAACCATCTCCATTATCAGTTGAGTAAAGCGTGTTCTTTATATTTATCTCGTCGCCCCCGTCATAGAAAAATTGGATCAGCGGAAACTCATTGAACCACCCATCTGTCTGACTTCCGGATACTAATATTAAGGTATTTGGCGGGTTCGAATCGTTTTTTTCTCCAAAGGCGGCGAACCAGCTTAAATGGTTTACAGTGGCTGTGATTTTGTTAGTTTGTTCGTCAAAGAAACTTGAAACAGCTTCCCATATTCTTGATGTATCGTTCCAAAAATATAATTTAATACTTTGTGGTTTGACATTTTCCAAACACTCACGGGAAATAGTCAGTGTAATTTTTATTGGGTTTTCAAGATTTGTAACGATGTATCCGTTGTGGTCGAAAACCTGCAGAACGAAAGATGTATTTTCTATGTATTTTTCTATTTTTGATGATAGATTTAGAGTCGGTTGTATGTAAGAAAGAAAATTAACCCTGAATGTTTCTTTTAAGCTTTCGAATTCAATTCTTTTGTTTCCTACCTCCATGTAGTTTTTATCGTTGGGGCCCGTACCCGGAGAAATTACCCCGGAGTTTTCTCTGTTTTTAACGGTCCATAAGTAAAGGCTGTCGCTTCCGCTATGGCTTCCCAAAGCATCTTTCCAAGAAAAAGTACCCCAGGGATCAAGTATATCGTATGGTTTCCATCCGAACGGATCAACTCTTCCGGATGGGAAATCGTTCAGAAAATTTCCATCCATATCTCTATCCTTGGTTAGTTCAAAATGAAGGTGCGGTCCCGAAGTTCTTCCGGTTAATCCCACTTTTCCTATAATATCCCCGTCGTTTACCCACACACTGTTTAATTTAGTTATTAGGCCGTCGTTTTGAAGATGCATGTAAGTTGTTTGATACCCGTTCCTATGATCTATTTTTATGGTGTTTCCGCAATCTTTACAATAGTAATAATTTGCGTATCCCGAAGATGCGGCGAGAATATCAGTCCCGTATCCCAGACCGAAATCAAATCCGCTGTGGGAGCTGTAGTAAATAGTAGGCTGTCCTGATTCCATCCCGAAAAAATTCATTGTTGTTGTACTTATTTGTCCCGCAGGTTCTGTGTAATACCCATATCCTAAAAGGGGTAATCTATGGTCAAAGAAAGAAGTTATCTTATCAGTCACTTCGTTTTCGTCTTCATAGTTCCAGGGAATTCTTAAAAAAGGGGATTTTACCGGTTCTGTTGGTATATCATATCTGTATATCCCGTTAATCAGAACACTTGCCAGAATAAAAGGTTGGTCGGAAGAAGAAATCGGGAGTAAATCCATCATTCTATCGATCGAAGACATATTCGGATCGGAACTTACCCACGTTTTTCCTGTATCCGAAGAGACATATATATAATATTTGTAATCTTCAAAACTATATTTGATAGTGTAGTAACGGCCGTTAAGGTAAGTTATTTTATTTACGCCATTATTACCGAAGCTTGAAACTTTTACCCATGTTTCTCCTCCATTAGTGGATACGTATAATCCTTCCGTTACTCGGGACCCGGCGAATATCACGTTTCCGTTAATACAGAATGAAATGATACTTTTGTTTTTTAATTGATCTATTTCACTCCAAGTTTCTCCATGATCCGTTGTCTTGTAGACATGAGTTGGCAAAGAAACCAGAGTAATATCCTCTGAACTTTCCAGCGCTAATACTTCCAGCTCCCGTCCGCTTGAATCAAAAACTTTCCTCCACGTTAATCCATTGTCCGACGAAACGTATGGTCCGTAACTTGTAGATCCTACATAAATCGTTTCGCTATCTCTATCTATCTCATTTGTCGATGGGCCATTCCAGATGTTATACCAGGTAGTACCCCCGTCTTCGGAAACAAATATTCCATAGGAGTTATTTACTACATAATAAGTGGCGACATATATTTTTCCTGCGTAATACTTAATATCCAGTATCCCTCTTTCATCTAGTCCTATCTTTTCCCATGTTTCTCCCGAGTCTCTTGATAAGAAGAGTGCATTATTCGGTGGCGGTTGCAGAAAAGTTCTTGAATCAAATTCTCCGGCTAAAATACCCCACGGCGTCTTTTCCAGGGATGTTATACGATTTGCGTTTATGGATGAGATTTTTTCCCATGCGGCTTCCGCCCGTAAACTATCAGATCCTATTTTTGTTGTTACAAAAAGAAAGATAAATATTGTTAGTAGTGTGTTCAAATAGTATCCGAGCTTTCTGGTTTTATTTTGTTTCATAGTATAGTCGGAAGTAAGAAATAAGTTGAAAATTTTGGCGATATTTTGTTTTTAAACCATAGCGAACTTTTTACAACTCGTAGATATCTCCCGAAAGTAGAATTTTAGGGTAAATCTTTTTCACGTAGTAAAATGTAGAGTATGGATATACTAAATAGGATAGGGAATGCCAACCCCGATCTTCGGGACTGCGAAATAGAGGGTTTGCTTTACATACTAAAGACTGATAAGGAATTGACCGGAAGAAAATTAATTGATCTGACGGGTTTGCCGAAAGAAACTTTAAGAAGATTTAAACAGTCCGTTTCCTTTCTTTTGGTCGAAAATAAAGGTGAAAACATACGAGTTAGCAATTATGGAATTAGATTGCTAACAGGCTTGGATTTGAAACCTTATTCATGGTCTTTGGTAGAAAAGTTTAATTTTTATTCTGAAGATTCTTATCGTAAGGACGTTGAAGGAATCAGAGGAATTAAAAACGAATTTGATCTAAAACCAAAAAGAGAATTTGATCAGTTTATTGCAACAGCCGAAACGACATACGCAAAATCAAAAATTATGATGGAGAAGGGGGCAGTGAAGAATAAATCAATAGCTTTTATCGGAGACGATGATCTTAATTCTTTATCTCTGGCTTTTTTGAATAAGGAATATAAGAATATTACCGTTTTTGACATAGACAAAGATATCGTTAATTTTATAAATTCTTATGCCGGTGAAAATAATTTGAGAAATGTAAGGGCTGTTGCTTTTGATGTCAGAAATTATTTGGAAAAACAATTTGCAGGGAATTTTGATACGGTAGTTTTTGACCCACCATATACCAAAATCGGGGTTAATTTGTTTCTGCAGAGAGCAACAGAGCTGCTCGGTTCTGTGAAGGATTTTAAGGGCAAGTACGTTTTCATGTATTTTGGTTGCAGTTTTAAATCTCCTGAAAAGTTATTGAAAGTTCAGGAGTTAATAAACAGATATGGATTTTCTATTGAAGATAGAATAGAGAAATTCGCCCGATATTCCGGTGCTGAATCTATCGGCAATGCCAGCTCTTTGTATATATTAAAAGCAAATAGATTTACCAGGTCGCCAGGGGTAACGGATTCTAAAAACATATACACTTTTGAAAATGAAAAATCTTTAGATGAAAAATTTCCATTTGTAGATCACTTGGTTTTAAAAATCTTTGATGTTAAAAAAGAAATTATCTTCTCCAAAAGAAGGCTGTTAAACATATTAGAAAATATTTGTAAAGTTCACAGATTAAAGGTAATTGACAGAAAGGTAACTGAGTTTCGGGGCGGCGGTATGACCGTTAGCTTTATCTTAGCCAGTTCAAATTTGACCATGCATACTTGGCCGGAATATGGTTCGGTGCATATAGATCTTGTATCCTGCACGCCTATTTTTAATAAAGACGATCTTTATACTACTATGAAAAAAGGTTTTGAAACCGAAAAAATTGATGTTCTTTTCGTTGAATAATTAACTGCTTATTGACATGCGAATAAGTTGTTGATATTTATTTTGCATTGAAGTAGAATTCACTCTTGCACTTTGAAAACTTCCTTTTATAGAGTTTTAACTCATTAAATACAAGATTTGTGAGGTGAAAAGAACGGGTGCTTTTAACATCCATCTACGCATTTATGGATGTTTTAAGCATTAAAGCTTTTTGTTAAGAATTCGATCCTAGTTCAGGGTGAATGCTAGCGGCGTGCTTAAGGTATGCAAGTCAAACTCGCGCAAGCGGGTGGCGAACGGCTGAGTAATACGTAGGAATCTACCTTCAAGTAAGGCACAGCCCGCCGAAAGGCGGGGTAATTCCTTATGTGGTGGAAACACTAAAGATAATAACTTTACAATCGATTCATAGTTTGAGAAATCAAGCTATGTCGTCGGTTTTAAAAATTTTATCGCTTGGAAATGAGCCTACGGCCTATCAGGTAGTTGGTTGGATAAAGGCCTACCAAGCCTATGACGGGTAGCTGGTATAAGAGTATGACCAGCCAGAGGGGCACTGAGACACGGGCCTCACCCCTACGGGGGGCAGCAATCGGGAATTTTGCGCAATGGGCGAAAGCCTGACGCAGCGACGCCGCGTGAAGGATCAAGGCCTTCGGGTTGTAAACTTCGTTAAAGCACCGGCTAACTACGTGCCAGCAGCAGCGGTCATACGTAGGGTGCAAGCATTACCCGGTCTTATTGGGCGTAAAGAGTTCTGTAGGCGGCTGAACAAGTTGGGAGTCAAATATCTCGGCTCAACCGAGAAAAGGCTTTCAATACTGTTTGGCTTGGAGGTGACTAGGGGGTAGCGGAACGCATGGTGTAGCAGTGAAATGCGTTGATATCATGCGGAACACCAAGGGGGAAGCCAGCTACCTGGGGTTATCCTGACGCTGAGAGACGAAAGCGTGGGGAGCGAAACGGATTAGATACCCGTGTAGTCCACGCCGTAAACAATGTCTGCTAGATGCTCTGCATTAGTGGGGTGTCGAAGCTAACGCGTTAAGCAGACCGCCTGGGAAGTACGATCGCAAGATTAAAACTCAAAGGAATTGGCGGGGACCCGCACAAGCGGTGGAGCATGCTCTTTAATTGGCTGATAACCCAAGAACCTTACCAGGGCTTGACATGCATAAAGTAGTGAACCGAAAGGGGAACGACCGGTATCCAGTCCGGAGTTTGCACAGGTGTTGCATGGCTGTCGTCAGTTCGTACCGTGAGGCGTACCCTTAAGTGGGTTAACGAACGCAACCCCTACTGTCAGTTGTATCACTCTGACGGAACTGCCTCGGTAACGAGGAGGAAGGTGGGGATGACGTCAAGTCAGTATTGCTCTTACGCTCTGGGCTAGAAGCATGCTACAATGGGGTCGACAGCGCGAAGCGAAGAGGCGACTCGGAGCAAATCGCTAAACGACCTCTCAGTTCGGATTGGAGTCTGCAACTCGACTCCATGAAGTTGGAATCGCTAGTAATCGGCGGTCAGCTATACGCCGGTGAATACGTTCTCGGGTCTTGCACACACTGCCCGTCACGTCAGCAAAGCTGGGGCCACCCGAAGTCTCATTTTGTATGGGCTCACGGTGGAATCAGTGATGAGGATGAAGTCGAAACAAGGTAGCCGTAGGGGAATCTGCGGCTGGATCACCTCCTTTCTATGGAGAAAAACTTTGTTTTTCTTCCATCGGGTAAACTTATAGTAGTTTTTACTATAAGGTTTATCAGAAGGAGAAAACCTGGAGCTCCTGATCGTTAATGTCTTGTTCCAAATTTACTTTGTGAAAAGCTTATCGAAATATTGAGTTCCCTTGTCAAAAGATACAACTCTAAATTTGACAAGTATTGTTGCTGTTTTCTCACAAACAGCTGAGTGGGTTAGAGAATGAGCCTAAATTCTCAAATGAAGCGTAGTTCTTTTCACCTCGTAGATCTTGTAGGAAGGAGGGCCACTCTGCTTAAGCAGAGTGGCCCCTTTCTATATCTGTTTATATTTTCTATCTGTCCAAAATAAGGTAAAACACAAAGTCGCTTTTTTTATTACTAAAACTACTCTCAAATTTTTGATAATTTTTATTTCTATCATATTCCTGTCATTTTTGTTTTTATTTTGCTGTTTTTAATAAAATTAAACATTTTGTGTTAAAATAGCGATATCTTATATATTTGCACAAGGTAGGTTTTTAGATAGGTTTTACCAAAGACATGAAAAACAATGAAAAAACTCCAAAAAATGAGGTAGTGCTTGGGGTAATAAAAAATTCCGTTAATAAGGTTTTGATTGTAAGTCGCGCCTGGCCTGAGAAAAGTTTAGATGGGTCTGCGATGTTAACATGGGCTTTTCCGGGTGGTGAGGTAGATGAAGGTGAAACCCAAGAAGAAGCTTTGATCAGAGAAGTAAGAAGTGAAACAGGTTTTAAAGTTAAGGTTTTAGATAAAATATCAGAAAGAATTCATCCGCAATTCAATGTGAAAATACATTATTTTTCCTGTGAAATAATCCCCGGCTCGATGAGACCAATTTCCGATGTGCACGAAATTGAATCTACTAAATGGGTTGATGTTTCTGAATTAAGAAATTATTTTACCTCGGATCTGGATCCAAACGTAGCAAAATTTTTAAAAATATAATCCTTGTTTTGCCAATCTTTTTAAATTCTTGTTTATTTGTTAATATTCTTTTGTGAGGCAAAAAATACTCTTTGATGTAGATTACACATTAATTGATACCGCAAAATTTAAAGAGAATTTCAAACGAAAAATTACCGGTCTTTTGGACGTCTCTTTTGAAGATTTTCTTCTGGCAGAGCAGGATTATGTTAAAAAAGATTGTGGTTTTACGGACTTTGTTCCCCAGGATTATATTGATTTTATAAGTGACAAATTTAATTTTGATAAGTCGATGATTGCTGAAGCTTTTTTCAATGATGAAAACTTTTCTAATATTGTTTTTCCGGATGTTTACCCGTCCCTTGAAATTCTTTCAAAGATGTATGATTTGGGGATTTTTTCTGAGGGTTTCAAGGAATTTCAGCTGTTAAAGCTTCGTAAAACGGGGCTCTTTGATTTCTTCGATGAAAATCTTATTTTTATTTTTAGGAGAAAATTAACGGAAAGTAATCTGAAATTACTTCCACAGGAGTGTTTTGTTGTTGATGATAATATAGAGGCAATACTGGCATTAGGTGAATTTAGCCGTTTTAAGCCCGTTTGGATAAATAGAAAAACGGATAGAGCGGATGAGAAATGCCCAACAGTTTTTAATCTAGGAAATCTTGAGAATACTCTGAAAAATTATCCCGCATAATTTGTACTGTGATTTACGCTGTGGAAATCTGTTTTTTCCAAATCAACTTTTATCCTTGGTGGGTGATCCAGGACTCGAACCTGGGACCTCTTCCTTATCAGAGAAGCGCTCTAACCGACTGAGCTAATCACCCTTATATTCATGTAACCTTGTATTATCGGTCATTCTCTCGCCGAGGCTCGAGCTGTACCGCTTTATCTTCCTGGTCAAGATTATCTCCGGTTGTCGCTACGCCCCAACAGGAGCCAATCACCCTTTATTAACGAAAGGCTTTTATCAATAGACCGAAGTACGAGCAAATTTTAACATGGGTACGTTTTGGAGTCTATTTGATTATCAGGCGTTTTATATTTTGCTGTAAAATATATCTATGAAAAAACAGAGGCCGATAGTGGCTACAATTGGAGGTGGAACCGGAAGCTTTGTAGTTTTGTCAGGTCTGAAAAATTACGAAATAGACCTAAACGCAATTGTTGCAATGACCGATTCCGGTGGTTCAACCGGAAAATTGCGCGATCAGTTGGGGGTTCTCCCTCCCGGAGATCTTCGCCAGGCATTGGTGGCTCTTTCCGAGGCATCGGATATATGGAGAAAACTTTTTACATATAGATTTGAGGCAGGAGATTTAAAAGGGCACAATTTTGGAAATATTTTTCTATCGGCAATTGAAAAAATAACAAATTCAAATCAGGAAGCCATAGATAGAGCCGCAGACATACTTCAAACAGTAGGGAGAGTAACTCCTATCACTTTTGATAAATGTACTTTATGTGCAGAATACGAAGACGGGTCTGTGATAGAAGGTGAGTCAAATATAGATGAAAATGAAAGAGCAGGGGTTCATATAAAAAATCTTTTTTTGAAACCCCCTGCAAATGTTAACTTAGAGGCCAAAAGAGTGTTGGAAAGAGCCAATGCTCTGATTTTTGGTCCGGGGGATTTGTATACAAGTATAATTCCTAATTTATTAGTTTCAGGTGTGCGCGAAACTCTCCAATACGTGAAAGCAAAGAAAATTTTTGTGGTGAATCTTATGACGAAAGTCGGTCAGACTGAGAGTTTTAAAGTTAGCGATTTTATAAATGAGTTGGAAAAATATTTGGGAGAAGATTCGCTAAATTATGTAGTGGTGAACTCAAAAAAACCGCCAAATGAATTAGTGAGCAGATATAAAGATATCGATAAAGCACTCCCGGTCGAAGATGATTTAGGAGGAACTTACGGAAGGGTGAGAATTATCAGAGCTGATGTTTTAAGTGATTACGCATATACTAAATCTTCTTCTGATGATCTAAAAAGAAGTTTGATTAGACATGATCCCGATAAGTTGGCTAAGATTTTATATAAAATTATAAAGTGAGAATTTGGTTTTTGAGCCGGCAATTTTTCTTCTTGACTTTCCCCTGCTTTTTGTAGTACCATCTTCCACACGGAATGGAAATGCTATCTTACCCCAAGAGGAAGCTCTAGATTTCAATATAAAAACAAAGGTAAATAGAAGTAAAGGCAATGGTATGATGCTTGTTCGTTATGTCCAGTACCTGTGAGAGAAATAATTGAAAAGTAAATAAAAATTGTGGAAGTAACTGGTTCGGGCCGTTAGCTCAGTTGGCTAGAGCACTACATTTGCAATGTAGGGGTCAGCGGTTCGAATCCGCTACGGTCCACCATAGACATTGATAGCAAAGTAGAGTGGGGGGTGGGAACATAACAAGAGAATTTGTTTTTGATAAAACCGAAAAGAAACTAGTTAGCAAGTATATCCTTAGTTTGCTAAAGAATCTGGTTGGTTAAATTTTTAGTAAATTTGCTAATCAAATTTTTAAGCAAACGCTTAAAAGGTTCTTTGAAAACTGAACAGAAAGTCTTTCTTCTATTACTTTAAAAAGTGATAGAGACAATTAGTTCAATTTCTCTTAGATAGATTTAAGTTATTAATGCATGTGGCGGATGCCTTGGGTATTCGTGCCGATGAAGGAAGTGCGAAACTGCTTTAAGCCTCGAGGAGCTGTTAAGAAGCGTTACTACTCGGGGATTTCCGAATGGGGAAACCTGGCCACGTTTAAAGCGTAGGTCACTCGTAACTGAAAGTTTGCCTTTTGGCAAATTATAGGTTGCGCAGAGGGAACTCGGCGAACTGAAACAACTTAGTAGCCGAAGGAAAAGAAACAATCTTGTTATTTCCTAAGTAGCGGCGAGCGAAAGGGAATCAGCCCAAACTCAAATTGTTTTCAGGTTGAGTGGTTTGATTTATCAAGCTGTCTTAACCTAGAAACAAAATTAATTGAGGGTACGGAAAATCCATTTCTGCTTTGAGCAGAGAAGAGTTATAAATTGTTCTTGTATAAGAAGTTGCCTGGAAAGGCGCGCCGTAGAGAGCAATAGCCTCGTATTTTAAACAAGAACAACTCTTTGGGTTTATCCTGAGTAGCACGGGGCACGTGAAATCCTGTGCGAATATAGCAGGCCCACCTGCGAAGGCTAAATACACGAATACACCGATAGCGCATAGTACCGTGAGGGAACGGTGAAAAGAACCCCTGTTAGGGGAGTGAAATAGATCCTGAAACCGCATGCAGACAAGCTTGTAAAGCCCTACTTTAGTAGGGTGATACAGTGCTTATTGAAGAATGACCCAGCGAGTTAATACTGCAAGCAAGCTTAACCTGTGAAAGCAGGGGAGGCGAAGGGAAACCGAGTTTTAATAGAGCGATTAGTTTGCAGTATTAGACCCGAAGCCAAGTGAGCTAACCATGACCAGGATGAAACTTGCCGAAAGACAAGTGAAGGTCCGAACCGGGGTGCGAGGAAAAGCACTCGGATGAGTTGTGGTTAGTGGTGAAACGCCTAACAAACTTGGCGATAGCTGGTTCTCCCCGAAACATATATAGGTATGACCTTTGCATTTAAAGATCGATGAGGTAGAGATACTGAAAGGGGATGGGGGGCGCAAGCCTACCCACTCCTACCAAACTCCGAATGCGTCGATTGTGTGCGAGGAGTCAGTGCTGCGGGGCAATCTCGTGGCACAAAAGGGCAACAACCCAGACCATCGGTTAAGGTCCCTAATTTTTGCTAAGTGGGCAAGGAAGTGAAATCGTTAAGACAGCTAGGAGGTTGGCTCAGAAGCAGCCATCCTTTAAAGAAAGCGTAACAGCTCACTAGTTAAACGATTTTGCGCCGACGATTTAACGGGGCTTAAGCAAAAAACCGAAACCGTGGCTTCGTCGTAAGACGAGGGGTAGGGGAGCTTTGATACAGCTGTGAAGCCTCGCTGTAAGGCGGGGTGGAGCGGTATCAAGTGAGTATGCTGGGATGAGTAACGAGATCCATGTGAAAACCATGGACGCCGAATATCTAAGGTTTCCTCCGCCATGCCAGTCAGCGGAGGGTTAGTCGATCCTAAGGTGAGGCCGAAGGGCGTAACTGATGGATAGCAGGTTAATATTCCTGCACTGCTGTGAGTTCGTTTTACCAATGGGGTGACGAAATATGACAGATCGGGCCCGATAAGGATTTGGGTTCCAAAAGTAAGGTAGCTCGTATAGGCAAATCCGTACGGGCGTTTTTACCCGAGCTCAGGAAAAGTTTGTCGCAAGACAGATAATCCGGTTGGTTCAAATTTCCAGGAAAAACCTCTAGGAAGAATTTTCAGTATTCGTACCGCAAACCGACACAGGTAGATTGGTAGAGTATACCAAGGCGAGCGAGAGAATGGTGGTTGAGGAACTAAGCAAATTACATCCGTAACTTAGGGAAAAGGATGCCCATCGGGCGCAAGCTCTGATGGGGGCACAGAAATGGCTCGGGCGGCTGTTTAACAAAAACACAGGTCTCTGCTAAACCAGCAATGGAATGTATAGGGACCGACGCGTGCCCAGTGCCCGTAGGTTAAGGTTGGGGGTGACTTCTGCTTTTGCAGAATGAGCTTCTGATTTAAGCCCGGGTGAACGGCAGCAGTAACTATAACTGTTCTATGGTAGCGTAATCCCTTGCCGGGTAAGTTCCGGCCCGCACGAAACGCGTAACGATCTGAGCGCTCTCTTAACCATTAACTCGGTGAAATTGAACTACCGGTGAAGATGCCGGTTACTCATTGTTGGACAGAGAGACCCCGTGGAGCTTTACTGTAACTTGGTATTGGTAATCGGTTTTAGTTGTGTAGTGTAGGAGGGAGTTCACCCTTAAACCGGTGAACGTCAATGAAACACCTCTCTTCTAATATCGAGAGCCTCACTGCTTCGCATGATCTGCGAAGGGGACAATGCCTGGTGGGCAGTTTATCTGGGGCGGATTCCTGCTAAAAGGTAACGCAGGAGCTCAAAGGTTCTCTTAACGCCGATGGAAATGGCGTTGTAAGTGCAAAGATATATGGGAGCTTGACTGCAAGACTTACAAGTCGCGCAGATACGAAAGTAGGACTTAGTGATCTTCCGAGTGCTTAGTGGTAGGCCCGGAACTTATCGGATAAAAGCTACCCCGGGGATAACAGGCTGATCTTACCCGAGCGTCCACAGCGGCGGTAAGGTTTGGCACCTCGATGTCGTCTCGTCATATCCTGGAGCTGGAGCAGGTTCCAAGGGTCCGGCTGTTCGCCGGTTAAAATGGCGCGTTAGATGGGTTCAGAACGTCGTGAGACAGTTCGGTCCATTTCCACAATGAGTGTGGAATCCTGAGAGGACTCATTCCTAGTACGAGAGGACCGGAATGACATAACCTCTGGTGTACCAGTTGTTCCGCCAGGAGCACTGCTGGGTAGCTATGTTGTGATTTGATAAATGCTGAAAGCATCTAAGCATGAAGCATACCTCAAAATTAGGGTTCATTCCGCTTTACGCGGACGCAACTCCTGGGAGAATACCAGGTTGATAGGCTGCAGGTGTAAGTGCAGTAATGCATTCAGCCAAGCAGTACTAATGTTAGCGAGCTTAAATTTATCTGTTTAAAGATAAAATTGAACTTATGACTTTTTGTTCAGTTTTTGGAGAATCTTTTTGCGGGATATCTACATTTGCCGAGAAAAGATTTGAAAAATATTGAAAATTTATTGTGAGTGTCATCCCGGTGATGATTGCGGTGGGGCTAAACCTCTTTCCATTCCGAACAGAGAAGTTAAAACCACCAGCGCCGAAAATACTTGAAGAAATTTCCGGGAAGATAGGTCGTCGCCGGGATAATGCTTACAATATCTACTTTTGTGGTTATCCGACTCCCTGAATCTCGCCTATAGCACTTCGTACTATAGTCGGATTTAATGGTCGTCGCTCGGATAACGTTTATAATACTTTTACAAAATCCCTTGTTTTAGTCCTCTCATTTATATATAATCCCCTTGTCCTAAAGAGGACGGAAAGGGGGTTTTCATCCGTCTTGGAAATAACGGCTCCGGCCGTTTCTTTTTCTTAAGATGGAAAAACCTAAAATGTCAAAAGCAAGAAAAATTCAAAAAAAAGAATCTGCAATGTCAAAATATCTGACCGATAAAGATTTGCAGATAAAACAACTCCACGTTGGAGATATGGTTGAAGGAGTAGTAGTCAGCTCAAGCCATAAGGAGATTTTAGTTGATATAGGGGCTAAATCAGAAGGAATAATTACGGGTTTGGAATTATCCGAGGCCGATAAGTCTTATAAAAATATTCAGGTAGGTGAGAAAATATCTGCCAAAGTTGCTCAAACGGAAAATGCTCAGGGCTATATTGTTTTATCTCTGAAAAAAGCTGAGAAAGATAAAAAGTGGCAGGATGCTGAAGAGGCTTTCGAAAAGGGTCTAATAATAGATGCAACAGTTATCGAATACAATAAAGGTGGTCTTTTATGTGATAGCTTGGGGTTAAGAGGATTTATTCCTCTCTCCCATTTGGATAGAGTCCACTTCGCCAATGATGTGGCGAAATTTGCTGCCGGAAGTGAAGCAGAGTTAAAAGAGTCTCTGAAAGTTTTATCGGGGAAGACTCTTAGAGTAAAAGTGATCGAACTTGATAAGGACAAAAACAGATTTGTCCTATCCGAAAAGGATGCTCTGGCGACATATAGTGAAGAATCCAGAAAGAAGCGATTATCGGAAATAAAAATAGGAAGTACGTCCGAAGGAATTGTTACCGGTATAATGCCCTTTGGAGTTTTTGTCGATCTCGATGGTGTGGAGGGACTTGTGCACATCAGTGAGATAGCCTGGGAGAAAGTGAGCCACCCATCAAATTATTTTAAAGTAGGACAGAAAATAAAAGTAATGGTTTTGGGAATTGATGAGGAATCAAATAAACTTGCTTTAAGTGTTAAGAAGTTAATACCGAATCCTTGGGAAACCGTAGAGGAAAGATATCCTGTTGGTACAAGAGTAAGGGGGGTAGTTAGCAAAATAGTACCATTTGGTGCTTTTGTAACTTTGGAAAAAGGTCTGGATGGTTTGATACATATTTCAGAGGCGGAAGCTCCCTTAAAAGAAGGTGAAAATGTCAAAGCTGTTGTAATTCAAGTTGATGGGAAGAATCAGAAATTGGCTCTTAGTACGAGAGATCGTAGTCATGATGAACATGATGAAAAGGATGGGGTGAATTTGAGAGCTGGGGTAAAAACAGAGGATTCAGAGGAGAAAGAACCGGAGAAATATGAGAGTGGGAGTGGGGAAGAGCCGAAGGGTGATACGGATAAAGATGCGGAAAGGCATAAAAAGAGTAACGAGAAACCGAAAGAAAAAGAAAAGAACGATAAAAAAGTTAATAAAGTTAATAAAGAGAAAAAAACAACAGTTAAGAAAAGGGATAAAAAAACCAAGGGCAAATAGAAATGGTCATTTAACTGTCACTTTATCTTTTGTCTGGTAGCGTATATTTATGCCAAAATTTAAGACCGTTTATACGTGCAAAAATTGCGGTTATACATCTTACCAATGGGTAGGGCAGTGTCCGAATTGTAGTGAGTGGAATTCATTTGTTGAAGATGTAGTTAGTTTAAAAGAAGCGAAATCCGAGAGCTCTTCTCAAAAATCATATAGTAAACCCATCTACCTCTCGGCAGTTTCTCAAATTCCCCCGAAAAGAATATCGTCCGGAATAGGAGAATTTGACAGGGTTTTAGGTGGGGGTTTTGTCCCGGGACAGGTAATTTTACTTGCCGGAGAGCCGGGTATAGGAAAAAGCACTATTTTAACTGAGATAGCCAAAAATCTAAAAGAATTAAAAATACTTTATGTTTGTGGTGAGGAGAGTGTTGATCAGTTAAGGATAAGGGCATCTCGAATGGATTACGATGCGAAGAATCTTTTGGTTTTGCCTGAAACCAACGTTGATGTGATATTGAATACTGTTGAAAACGACAAAGAGATAGGGTTGGTAATTATCGATTCTATTCAAACCCTTTTTTCTGAGGATTTATTAGGATCTCCCGGTTCTTTGGTCCAAGTTAGAGGTTGTTCACAAATACTGACAAATGCTGCCAAAAAGAGCAATGTTCCAGTTGTTCTGGTCGGACACGTGACAAAGGAAGGTGTTGTTGCCGGACCGAAAGTCCTTGAGCATATCGTTGATACCATTTTGTACTTAGAGGGAGATTCCCAGCATTTATTCAGAATATTAAGAACCAGTAAGAATCGTTTCGGAGCCGTTTCCGAAGTTGGGATTTTTGAAATGGGGGAGAATGGTATGAAAGAGGTAAAAAATCCATCCGAGCTTTTTCTGGAACAGCGCCTTTCAAAATCTCCCGGATCGTGCGTTACAGTGGTAATGGAAGGGCAACGACCTTTGCTTTTTGAAATTCAGGCTTTGACGGTACCAACATCTTTCGGATACCCTAGAAGAACTTCAAGTGGATTCAGCAATACGAGACTTCAAGTTTTGATAGCGGTTTTGGAAAAAAGAGCCGGTTTTAATCTGGGCAATTACGATGTTTATGTAAACGTGGCAGGTGGGTTTAGAGTTAACGAATATGCGGCTGATCTGGCTGTTTGTCTGGCAATTGCCTCTTCTTTAACTAACAAACCTGTTAGAGAAGATGTTGCAGTTTTTGGGGAGTGCGGTTTGAGCGGAGAAATAAGACGGGTTTCTTATCAACAGAAGAGAGCGGATGAAGCAAAAAAGTTAGGGTACGAAAGAGTAATAAGTTCCGATAATGTAAAAAATGTTTCCGAAGCAATTAAGAAATCTCTGATTTAGAATTTAGTCAGAGATCCGAATCTTACTGCAGTAACTTTAAATTTCCAGTAGTTTATAGGTAAGTCTCGATCTATTTGTTTCTATTTGTTGGTCGTTTTTTTCTTGAGTAGTATTTTCTATCTTTTTAACCTAAAATTGAATAAGTGGCGGAAAAAAATAAAGAAAGTAAAGAAAAACAAAAGCCCGAAATAAAAAGACCTTCTCTAAAGGAAACTAAACTTACGGCGAGGATTATTTATGCGGTGGTTTTCGTTGGACTGGGGTTTTTAATTTCAAGAAATTTATTCTTCAAGGAATTACCGTTTTTTGGCTATCATATAATTGCTGAGGTTTTGATGGCGTTTGCCGTGGGTGCATTTGGATTCTTCGTCTTTCCATTGATTTTAATGTATCTGAAATACTGGATCGAATCTCTCATTGTATCGGCAGTTTCAAAAATTGTGTCCGATTTTTGGGATCAGCAGTCAAAAAGAATTCAGCAGGCGCGTCGGGAAAAACAGCGTCTAAAAGCGGATGAAAAAAGTATAAAAGAAAAGCAGGAGATGGAAAACGCGATCCTTTTGGATACATCAGTCTTAATAGACGGTAGAATTCTGGATATTGTAAAAACGGGTTTTTTAGATAGGTCTTTCATAGTACTGCAAAATGTAATAAATGAACTTCAGAAACTTTCTGATAGTAAAAATAAAGTGAAAAGAGAGCGGGGGAGAATGGGTCTTGATGTTATAAAGGAGTTAAAGAAAAGAACCTGTGTTGTTGTTCCCGATATAAAGATTAAAGACAAAGATGTTGACGGTTCTCTTGTGGAGTATGCAAAAGAGAAGAAAATAAAACTAATGACTTTGGATTTTAATCTCAATAAGGTGGCCAAAGTATCCGGAATAACGGTTTTAAACATTAATGATCTTGCCAATGCCTTGAAGAGTGTTCTAATTCCGGGTGAAAGAATTTCTGTGAAAGTAGTTCAGGAAGGAAAAGAAAAAGATCAGGGAGTCGGGTATTTAAATGACGGAACGATGGTTATTGTTGAAGGCGGATTTCAAAAATTGGGTCAGGATGCGGAAGTTGTTGTAGTTAAGAATATCCAATCTTCGGCGGGAAAAATCGTTTTTGGAGAAATTGCAAAAAGGAGCGAAAGAGAATCTAAAGATGCTTCCGAAAATATATCTATCGGAGAGAATGGTACTGAAACAGAGAGTACTCTTGATAAATAATCCCAAACATTAAAGGTTTTGTAATTTCAGAACAAAAAAAACATTCCACAAAGAGCGACATATGAAGCGCTGAGCGTAGAATGTTTTTAGAAGCGTGATTCCACCAAAAGGTAGAATGATGTCATGCCCCCGAGCAGGCGAAGCATGAGAGCTTGCTTAAAAAATACTTTATACTAATAGAAAACTTTAACAAGCGATGAAGGTTGAGAAATTATACTGGCGATATTGATAACTTAGCAAAAAAATAAACCCATTCCAACGTACATTGTTGGTTATTATGTGTTTACATATATACGTATATATGGTATACTGTTAAAAACCTAAATCCTATAAGATGAAAATCTCTTGTGGATAAGTTTTTAAATTGTGGAAAACAATTATGAAAAAATCTAAAGAAAAGGTAAAAACCACGATAATGATAGAAAAAACCCTCAAAAAATTTGCGCAGGTTTATGCTGTGCAAAATGACTCCACGCTCGGAGAAGTAATCGAGGAAGCTCTGAGGGAGTTTTTGAATAAATAATCGTAGTAAGCGGTAATATTAAACCTATAGCATTGACAAAAGTGAAAAAATAGTGTAGAATCCCTCCATTACAGAGCTGGAGAGAGACTAAGTCTGTGTTTTTCTTTTAGTTCTTCTTCCCGCCCGTGTAAATAAATGGTTCTTGCTCTTATTTTTAAATGAGAGTAAAAACTAACTCTATAAAATTATAGAGTAGAGTACTTTGACAATGTGTGTGGGTAAAACTCCTTAAAGGATTTGGATTGGTCCGCTTTGGGATTCACATTTAAGTGGATCTTGATGCGGACCAACGTCCAAAGCCAAAAAACCCTTAACCCAAAGAAAACGAAACGTTTCCTATTCCGCTTTGCGGAATTGGTGGTGAACCATAGGGCATCTGCTCTGCAGATGAGGGTGAATATAAAGGAGAAAAATGGTTGAAAAAAAGAATGTTGTTATTGAGGGTACCATCGTTTCTGATGGTGGACCTTCTAAGGTCACAGAACCGAAGAAGGTTGTCAAATCCACCCCCAAGACCACCAAAAAGGAGGCCACGAAGAACTCTGCCGTGGCGTCGGGTCGATCGGTTTATTCGACCCTTAATTATAAGGAATTGATGTCTGAGGTGAAGGCGCGGGGGCTAGAATTCGAGGCTAAAGGTTTGACTGACTCTGAGAAGGGTCGCCGGACTCTTCGTAATATCCTAAAGAATGATGACGCGGAAAAAAAGGTCAAACCTCACTTGTTGAGCGAGACCAAGACATCTAAAACCGAAGAAACCGAATTTATTCCTTGGTGGGCATGGGTGATTATAGTTATCACTATAATCTTGGTGGCCGTATTATCTCGACCTCGCCAGCCCGTTGTTAATCTCTCTCCTATTCAGGGGAGCGTTAATCAGTTATCCACGAAAGTGGATTCGTTAGATCAGAGCGTCACTGACCTTTCAGGTCGTATAGCTGCTCTTGAGAAAGTTTCCTCCGTGGAATCTGAAAAAACAGTAGTTCCTGTCACAGATCCCGAAAATGTCTATACTAATTTCGGCCAGTTGGGGACTTTCTACCGTAACATTGATGAGGAAGTTACAAACTTTCACTCTTTAGGTAGAATGATGGAATATGAGTGCAAAGACGGAGAAATCGGGGTTTATATAAGCATAGATAAGGCTAACACTGTCATGGGCGTGGCTAACGAGCATGAGGTAGTAGCTTATGTACCATGTCAAGATACGGGTGTTATTACAGCTTCTACTATTCATTATGGTGGAGAGCCTGGCGCAGAGTTTCAAAGAGCACACTTTGTTGTGCTCACTAAAGAATTGCCAATAACTCCACTCGACGCTTTGATGTTGCTAAAAGCCGAAGAACAAAATCGGAAGGCGCTGTTATTTGATGGCACCGGCAACCTCGTAGAAACTTACCCTGCTAAATAACCGCACACGTTAGTCTGGCCCCTGCAAAATTTATCATTTTTTTGATAATTTTCAGGGGCCTTTCTTTTTGCCTAAAAACCAATATATTAGTATTATTTATTCAATGGAAACTAAAAAATCTTTTCTCAAAAAAATTTTCCAGGATAGACGGAGTACTTACATGGTATTCCTGCTTGTTTTTCATATTGTCTTTTTTACGGTTTTTCATTTTCTAAATAAAAATTATCAGATATGGGATAGCGCCGGACATATAGGTTTGAGTTATCGCATTGCGGATGAAATGAAAAGATTGTTTTCCGGGGCCGAAGGTTCCTCTATAAGTTCGGTTCTGAAAGTATCAAACTATTATCCTCCTTTTGTGCAGATTATCGGTGCTTTAATTTCCCTGATTTTTGGATATAAATCCGTTTTTTTACTGTTGGAAAGCTTAGTTTTTTTCCTCCTATCTATAATTTTTACCTACAAACTGATTTTTCTTTTTTCTAAAGATGAAAAGACTTCCTTTCTGACAGCGTCTGTTTACTCTTTGTTTCCGCAGGTAGTAGATCAATCACATTATTTTCATTTAGACATTCCCCTTACGGCTTTGGTTTTAATGGATCTATATTTCCTTTTTACTTCGGATAATTTTAAAAACACAAAAGAAACTATCCTTTTTTTTATCTTTTTTTCATTCATTCAACTCATAAAATGGACCGGTTTCATATTTCTTATTGTTCCCGTAATAGCAACTCTTTTTAATGGTCTTGTCAGAAAAAATACAGGAAGTGATAAAAAAGAACTAAAGTTAATTTTAAAAAATTTACTGGTTGGATCTGTAATATTTCTGGCCCTCACGATACCTTGGTATTACGTGAATTGGAAGGAACTTATAGCTCAGGTAAAGGTTTTCTCTGTTGGTGAGTCGGACGATCCGAGAGGTTTGAGGGAAAGTTTGCTTTATTACCCTAGAAATGCAATATCCTACCAGATAATGTTTTTGCCTTTTTTACTCTCAATAGTTTCTGTTTTTCATTTTCTAAAGAAGAATTTCAAAAGCGGTATGCTTTTTTTATTTGGTATTGTAATCCCGTGGCTTTTTTTTGTTTTCATAGGAAATAAAAATCTGAGATACACGCTTCCGCTAACCCCCTTTATTGCTTATTTAGTGGCTGATTTACTTATATCCATTTCTAATCCCAGAAAAGACGATTCAAAAATGGGTTTAGCTTCCTGGTTCGTTTTATTATATTTGTTTTTCGCCTCTTTTTTCCTAAGTTTTTCCAGATTACAAAAAGATAATCCCATATTAAAGCCTATCGGAGTTATTTTTACGGGTCCTTTATATAAGACCTGGTATTATGGTGGAGCTTCTTTTTACGCATATAAACCATATAAATATCCTGTAGATGAAATATTGGATTTCATCTATTCTGACGCAAATGAAAAAGAGCAAGCTATCGGAGTAGCAATATTGGTAGATTCGGAAAATATGTCCGCAGCTACCTTTGAGTTGGTTAGACTGGAAAAAGGGTATAGAAATATGTATATGCCTGTTCCTTATTTTCAATTTGAGATTTTCAAATCTGACGAGGAAATGCGGGCCTTTTTTACAGATACAGGTACAAATTATGTGATAACTTCCTCCTATATTGGACCCGAGGGGCTCAGAAATTATAAGGCTTTAGAACAACTTACCAGATTTTTAGAGTCCGATAGAAATAAGATGTTTGAGAAAATAAAGGATTTTATTCTTCCCGATGGGGAAAGTGTCTCGATTTATAGAAAATTAGGGACATTTGAAAAAGAAACATCTACCGAAGGTTGTAGAGTGGGTGTCGGCATAGAAGATGGTATTGAAACAATAAAACTTACTCCGAATCATACTTATCTGTTTTTTACCGGTCATTTTGCCATTCAAGATAAAGTAAAAAGAGATTATGAGCGTGGTGTTATGTATCTTGTGCAGATAGAGAATACTGTACACGAAAGTTATTTAGATATTCACAACTTGCCTAAGTCCGGATCTTCTTTTTGCAGCCTTGAAGGTCTAAATTTAGATGTAATGAATGATATAAAAAGAATACTGACAGAAAAAGATCAATGCGGAGAAGGAGTAGATTGCTATAAGGTAGTTCATGTAAAATGGGGTGTGGGTGACCCCAGTGTTTTAATTACCGAATATACACGGGATAATTTTAATCTCCCAGACCAGTTTTAAATTTAATTTTTATTCATGTTTACTGTATGTGTCTGAATACGTCTGCGAGATAAATATTATCCGAACATACTTTGTTTTCATTGCCAATAAGCAACTTAGAACATATACTTAAACTGTGCAAAAGAAAATTTCAAGTTCCCGCATAATAAGCGTCTTTTTTCCTTTTATATTAGCCACGGTATGTATATTTGTTTGTTATAAAAACTACACCCTCGGAACTTATCTGACAGGTTGGGATACTCTCCATCCGGAATTTAACTATGGTGTTTACTGGAAAAGAATTATTTTCGGTGCGTGGCAGTCACATCAAGGTTTGGGAGCTCCTGCGTCTCAGGCCCATGCTGCCGAAATCCCGAGAATACTATTAATTCAGTTTTTGGATATTTTTTTCGCAAAAAATATTATAAGGTATCTTTGTGCGTTCTTAATGCTGATACTCGGGCCTTTAGGAGTATTTTTCTTTTTAAAGAAAATAATTTTTAAAGAATCAGAGAGTTTATCTTCTTATATCGGGTCTTTTCTAGGAGGTCTTTTTTATCTTTTAAATTTAGGTACTGTCCAGCAATTTAACGTTCCTCTGGAGATGTTTCTTGTTCAATACGCCTTTCTTGGTTGGGCGTTTCTTTTTTTAACAAAATTCTACCTAGAAGGTAATAGGAAGGATTTGGTATGGTTTTCTATCATTACCTTTTTGGGGGCGCCCCAAGCTCATACATCAACGCTTTTTTATGTCTATGTGATGTTTCTTTTTATTTATCTTTTGATGATGATTTTGTTAAGTTTAAATTCCAGAAAAAGTTACTCTGAAAATATTTTAGTAGCTCCCAAAAGAATTTTTATAAAAAGAGGGGCAACTATATTCCTGCTAACTTTGTTAATAAATTCTTTTTGGATGCTTCCTAATGTATATTATGGAATTACACGAGGTTCAGAGATTTCTCAGTCAAAAATACACCATCTTTTTTCCGATGAAGCCTTTCTGGTTAACAAAAAATATGGGGATATAAAGAATATCTCCATATTGAGGAACTTTCTCTTTGATTGGGGGGTTTACACAGAGAGAGGGTCATATGAGAGTCTTTTGATGCCATGGATTATCCATCTTAAAAAACCTCTAGTTTTAGCCTTGGGGTATTTCTTTTTCTTTTTGATATTAGTCGGAGTAATAATTTCCTTATCGAAACGGGATAAATTATTAATTCCATGGATTATCATAGGTTTTTTGAGCGTTTTTTTCATTTTAAATGTAAATCCACCATTTGGAAGTATTTTTGTTTTTCTTCAGGAACATATTCCGTTGTTTAAAGAGTTGTTCAGATTTCCTTTTACAAAGTTTTCCGTTTTTCTTATGTTTGTTTATGCAATATTTTTTGGCTATGCAACTTCGTTTTTAATCTCATGCGTTGAACGGATTCTTTTTGGAGTTTTTCCTGCTTTTATCGGAATTTTATTGTCAGCTTTTCTGATTTATTTTTCATTTCCAGCTTTTGAGGGCTACTTAATAAATCCTGCGATGAGAGTAGATATACCGGACAGATACTTTGAAATGTTTAATTATTTTGATGAAAAGAAAGAATATGGACGGGTACTACATTTGCCGATACATTCGTTTTGGGGATGGGTTACATATTCTTGGGATGAAAAGGGATTGGGATATCAGGGAGCCGGGTTTTTGTGGTTTGGAATTAAACAACCGCTGATTGACAGAGAGTTTGATCGTTGGAATATAGCTAACGAACAACCTTACAGGGAAATATCGACGGCGATTTATTCTCGTGATAAAGAATTACTTCAAAAATATCTGGAAAAATATAAGATTAGGTGGTTAATTTTGGATAAAAGTGTGTTGGCGCCGGGATCAGATAGCAAGGTTTTGTTTCACGGCGAAATGGAGAAGTTATTTTCCGATATGGATTCAGTTAAATTGGCAAGGAATTTCGGTCAGGGCCTCCTAGTTTATGAGTATATTCCCAATAAGGATTATCAGAAAATTGAAAAAATTTATTCGTATCGGGAGTCTTCGAATTCCCTCTATAAGGAATATTCAGATCCTATATATGTGAAATATGGGGATTATATTTCTACGGGTACGCAAACCCATCAGTTTCTGGGTTTTAATTCTGTGGATGAGAATATGGATAGTGGTTTGGTCTATTCCGATGATAATGCTGTGTATTTAAAACTTCCTTATGGTGACAACATTATTGATAGTACAGGGAAAATTCCTGTTTCTTTATATCTAAGAGAAGGTGATAGTAATGTTAAGTTTATTGACATTGTATTTGATAGAGTCTCCGTAGGAGCAGTACCTTTTGAGATAAAAGAAGACGGAGAATATTTCCTGAAATTTGAAAATGACTATTATCCTTTAACAGGGGTAAAAAATAACGAGTTACTTGGAAGTTCTCTAGTTTCCCTTTCGAAGGGCTCCTCATATAGTATTTACAAATTAAATGAAAGCATAAATATAAACGATCTTTTGTACCCAAATCTTGAAAGCTGCAATCCCAGTGAATCTACGGGTTCCTCTTCCTACTCAATATCCAGAATTGATTCGGGTTTTGAAATAGCCGGGAAAAATACATTGGCGTGTGTAACTTCCTCCGTATCCGAATTCTTAAACAAATCCTTTTCCGGTTCGGTGGTTATATCCTTTTCTTCGGATGGACAAATATCGGATCGGGATTTTTGCATGTTAGATAGCGTCTCCGGCCTCTGTATAGATCATTTTGTTGGAGGTGCATATTTTGTTTCCGAAATAAACTCTGATTTTAATAGATATAACCTTAGATTTTTTGCTGATGCGCGAAATTCCCGAAAAGAGGTAGCAAAAAGATATACGGATATAAAGATATTTCCTGTGGAGGAGATATTAAATGGTAGTCTAAGTTATGATGCGTATAAAAATCTGACATTGAAGGGTTATTTAACTTTTTTAAAGAAAGATTATCTTACTGTAAAACCTCGGGAAATTTTTGGAAATAGAAGACCTTGTAGTATAGGTCAGGAACTAAATGTTTCTAATTTTGTAGATTCGGGAAAGGGGATTGTATTCAACTCAACAAAAGGCTCATTATGTGATTCTTATGAATTTCCTTTAGCTTCACATGATAATGGTTATGTTCTCGAGGTTAAAGCCGATTATCTTGGCGGGGTACCTTTGAGACTGTGTTTAACCAATGAATATTCAAAACGTTGTGATATAGAAGTTTCACTTCCGAAAGAAAAATCTGGAACTTATTTTTACTTTGTCCCCTCAATGGGGAGCGGCATGGGATACACCTTAAACATATCAAATTACGTTTTTGGTGATACGATGAGCAAGAACGAGCTTGAGTACCTAAGTTTAATTCCTGTGTCTTACGATTTAATAAAGGGTTTTGAAATATCAGAGCCGAATACAGGTAACAATAATGTCTTCGTTTTTAATGAAGCTTACGATCCCGGATGGCTGGCGTTTTGTGGTATTGCCCCATGTCCTGCCACTCACGTAAAAGTAAATAATTGGGCTAATGGCTGGGTTTTTGAAAATAGCATCCCGGATAATATACATATTTTCTTTTGGCCTCAAATAGGAGAGTTTATAGGATTTTTATTGCTTTTTCTCTCTATGTTTTACTCCTTTGGATACAAGGAGAAAGAGGTATAAAATACTGAAGAGAATTCATCAGCAATAGAAAAGTCCCATAGTATTGACAAACCATAATAAAAAGGTTATAATCTCCTTGTTATGTTTCCACATTCAGTTTTTTGTGTATGGGAACATAGCTGTTTTGTAGAGTACTAAATTTCCTGCCATACTGCTAAATAACATAATTTGACATAGTTCTTATTGTGTTGTTTTGTAGGTAGGTTAAAAAAATGAATAAAAATAAAATAAAATTAATAGGAGGTTTCTTCGTCTTAGCTACTGCTCTAACTCTATCTACTAGAAATGCTTTTGCAAATGGGTATGGTGGGGAAGAGGAGTACAATACTAAGTTTAGGATTGTTAAAGAAGTTAGAATAGCCGGTGATAGTGAGTGGAAAGACAAAGTAACCGATGTTGGAAAGGATGATGTGGTTGAATTTAGGATAAAGATTAAGAATAAAAGCGATGGTGACGCCGGAGATGCGGATGATATGGAAATGAAAGATCATCTGCCGGATGAGATGGAAAAGATCGGTGGATCCGGTTTAACGGAGGATTGGGACGATTTTGATCCTGATGATACAAAGGAATTTATCATTCTTGCTAAGGTTAAATCCGATGAATACGATAGGGATGTAAGATTCGAAAAATGTGTGGTTAATAAGGCTGACTTGAGATGGGATGGCGATTTTCAGGGTTCCGATACGGCCACTGTCTGCTACGGAAACATGGAGCCTTCTGAACTTCCCAAAACAGGATCTATTTCTGTGTTTGCCTTGGCAGGGGCAGGTTCTTTGTTAGCTGGGGTATTGAGCAAACGGTTCTTAAAAAGAAAGTAAGTTGAAAAATCTGAGTGTTTAGTGCCTTTCGTCTTTGGACGGAAGGCAGAATGGTTGGGTTTGGCTCGTTCCTTACGCGACCATTCTGTCTACCGCCCAAGGAAATCTAAGATGACAGCAGGTGAAGAACGTAAGTATAAAAAAACCTCTTCGAAAATATTTATAATGATAATTCTCCCGCTCTTTTTAATAGGGTCGTTGTATTTCGTTTCTAAACCCAATCTCTTAATAAACAACGACGCTGAAGATGTAAACCTGCTGGAAGAGCAGGAATCTGTTTTCAAAGAAATGGCAAAGCCCGTATTTGGAGATCCGAAAAGAATTGTCATTGATTCCGTCGGAATAGACATCCCTGTAGTCCCTGTTGGGGTAGATACCGCCGGTTTTTTAGAGACGCCTGAAAAATGGAATGAAGCCGGGTGGTATGAAAAAAGTGCAAAAGTTGCAGAACCGGGAAATCTTATAATAGATGCTCATTATGATGATAATCTTGGGAGGCCCGCTGCTTTTTGGAAGTTGAAAAATGTAAATGTAGGTGATAAAGTATCGGTGCTTGACAGCTACGGAAGAATATATAACTATAAGATATCTAATATATACTACGTGGGAATAAATGATCCCGATAGGTCAAAAGTTTTTGAAAATTACAAAGGTGACAATTCACCGATTGTAACGTTGATAACCTGCGGTGGTATCTGGTCGACAGAGAAGAGTACATATGATAAAAGATTGGTTGTAAGTGCAGAACTTATTTCCGATACATTTAGCGGGGGCGACTCCGCCGAGGTAGAGATAATAGAAAAACTGGCTGCGGACTAGTTTCATTACCAGATTTCTGGTCCGAGGTTATAAGAGAGTTATTTGTTTTAACCGCTTAAGTATCGTAAATGAGTCTTGAAGTTGGGAGGTAGCTCGGGGCAGTGGCTATCTCCCATCTTCAGGAAGTACTTGATGAAGCTTGTTTTTTAGTTTATTATTTCCTTAGGTCAGGAGATTTCCGAATTCTTTTTACGAAAGAAAATTTTCCAAAATATGTAAAAATTCTTTGTTTTCAAAGTATAAATTTAGAGCGTGATGGCTTTTTGTCGCCCACGTTTATTTAAAATGCCTATAAAAAAGAAAAAAGATGAACCTAAAGATCAAAGTTTGGAGAAGGAGAAAGAGAAAAAAATTGGAAGTGTGTCTGAAAAATCCGGATTAGATGATTTGAAAGATGGTACACCGGTAGGAGATAATTTAAGCTCAGATAATATATTATTTGGAAATGATCAGGTTGAGGAGAATTTTGCTGTAGAGGAAGAACCAATTGTGGAAAGGGGAAGGGAAAGTATTACTGGAAAGAGTGAATATAGCAAGAGAATTCGCAATCCCAGCTATGGTTCCAACTACAGTTACAGTGGAAATACCATTAAAATATCCGGGATTTTAGAAATACTCACAGATTACGGTGTTATAAGGCAAAATCAAACTGAAAGCAATGGAGATGATGATCTTCCTAAAGATGTCTATATAAGCCATTCCCAAATTAAGAGATTTGGACTCAGGGTTGGTGATACTATCACTGGTTTGGCGCGCCCCCCCAAAGAGAATGAGAGATATTTATCTCTACTGAGAATAGAAACTGTGGGAGGAGAAGATCCTGAAAAAGCCAAAAAAAGACCTATTTTTTCAAAATTGACGCCGATTTTCCCGAATGAGTGGCTTAAACTTGAGACCAAGCCCGAAGTTATTTCTACCAGATTGATAGATCTTATTTCTCCTATAGGAAAGGGTCAGCGGGCTATGATAGTAGCTCCTCCCAAGGCCGGAAAGACATTTTTACTTTTAGATATCGCTAACGGTATAACCACGAATTACCCCGATGTCACTCTTTTAGTCGCACTGATAGGCGAAAGACCTGAAGAGGTAACTCATTTTGCCAGGAGTGTAAAAGGTGAGGTTTTTTCCAGTAATTTTGATGAAAAAGCAGAAGAGCAAACCAGAATATCCGAGCTTTGTCTTGAAAAGGCAAAGAGAATGGTGGAAATGGGAAAGGATGTTGTTATTTTGATGGATTCCATAACGAGATTAGCCCGAGCCTACAATATGGTAGCGCCGCCTTCAGGAAGAACACTTACCGGCGGGTTTGACCCGGCCGCACTTTATCCCGCAAAGCATTTTTTTGGAGCTGCAAGAAATTTAGAGGATGGTGGAAGCCTAACTATTATTGCCACGTCTTTGGTTGATACAGGATCTAGAATGGATGATGTTATTTTTGAGGAGTTTAAAGGAACCGGAAATATGGAGTTAAGGTTGGACAGATCATTGTCCGAAAGAAGGATATTTCCTGCTATAGATATAAAAGCGAGCGGAACTAGACACGAGGAAGATCTGCTTAGTCCTGATATGTTAGAAAAGGTTTATAGGCTAAGAAGAATGGTTGACCTTTTGGATGATAGAGATGCTACTCCATTAGTGATAGAACAGCTTAAAAAAACTAAAAACAACAAAGAGTTTCTTGATACTCTCAACCAAGGTGGGGTATAGGAGTAAGTAAATCATAAAGTTTGTAAAGATTATCTTCTTGGACTTGGATTTGATTATCTTCCGTTTTATTGGTAGAATCTCTCGCACGGTGCAAAAAGGGATGTTTGTCATATAATATATAGAATGGCTTTTACAACGAAACGCCCATCGTCCAAAAGATTTTTCCAGCTTAGTTTTGAGGGATTTAAACCGGCGGGGCGGAATAAAATCGAACAGTTTTTTTCCCTTTGGTTGGAATTTTTCCGATCTCTTTTTTTGTATCTGGTAAAGAAGATATATTTTCTTATATCCTTATTGGCAAAAATATTCGTTTTTATACTGAAAATTCCCTCAGAGTTAAAAACATTTCTTACTAAAAAACTTATTTGGTCAAGAGGACGTTTGGGAAGAACTATAGCTACATGGTTTGTTATGATTTTTTCATTTCTGGTTTTTACTGTGGGGGAGATTTTTAATAGCTCTCCTCTTGTAGTAAATAAGCCGGTTAGTGCAAGCTATCTGAAAAATACGACTGATATAATTCCGAAAAAGGAAATAGCTCTTACGTCTATACCGGAGGAAAGGAAGAGAAACCAGCCTTTTACTTACACTATTCAGCAAGGAGATACTCTGTATTCTATAGGAACTCAATTCAAAGTATCAATAGATGCTCTGAAATATGTTAACGGGTTAACAGATTCATCAATATTGAGTGTAGGAAAAGAAATTGTTATTCCTCCCGTTGCCGGTTTAATACATAAAGTTAAGAGCGGGGATACACTCACTTCAATAGCGGAAGATTATGGAGTAGCCCCCCAAGCTATTGCCGATTTTAATTACATTTTGGATACCGGGAAATTGGCTGTTGGTACGGAATTGGTTATTCCCGGAGGAAAAGTCCCTGTAGTTGTCCCTCCTATAATGGTTTATGATCAACAGCCATCCGTGGGTTTCGGAGGAGGGGAAGCATCACCGAGAAAAGGTTATTGCGCTTGGCCTACAACAGTTTGGACTATCACACAATATTATTCTTGGTATCACAATGGTGTTGATATAGCGGCTGGAGGGCAATCAGGTATGCCTCCTATATTATCCTGCAATAATGGTACAGTAATAAGAGCTGGCTGGGATCCCTTTGGTTTGGGTTTAAACGTAATAATAGATCATGGTGGGGGTTATCAAACGGTGTATGGGCACATGAGCAGAATAGATGTTAGTTATGGGGAGAACATTGGAAGAGGAGAGCAGATAGGTGTAATGGGAAGCACAGGAAGATCTACAGGACCGCACGTTCATTTTATGGTGAAATATAATGGAACAGCACAGAATCCTCTAAATTACACTCCATAAATTTGGATATCGTGCTTGAAATAAATTGAAAACTTGTTTTTAACTTCTCCTCCCAATTTTCTCATATAATGGCATATTTTGTCGTTATGAAAATGGATATTGTTTGCCTTTTATGGTAATAATTACTCTCATATGGTTGATGTTGCAGAAATAAAAGTTAAGGCCGGAAAGGGTGGAGATGGGAAGGTTTCCTTTAGGCGGGAAAAGTTTATTCCTAAAGGTGGCCCAGATGGAGGAGATGGCGGAGACGGAGGAAGTATTTTTTTTGTGGCTGATAATAATATGTCCACTTTAATTGATTTTAGATCCAGGAAGATTTTTGAAGCTCCGGACGGTAAACCTGGAGGATCAAAGAACATGACTGGAAAATCAGGCGAAAATATTTACATTAAAGTCCCTGTTGGAACGATGATCTATGAGATAAAACGTACCCCCATTGGTGAGGAGTTTTTTCGTGATGGGAAGAAAGTGGGACGAGGTGAGAATAAGGAGAAAATTGTCGACGAGCGCATCCTGATAGGGGATTTGATTAAGCCGGGTCAGGAAGTTATGGTGGCTAAGGGAGGGGTTGGTGGTAAGGGGAATACGAATTTTAAAGGCTCCAAAAACAGAACTCCTGTGCAATATACACTCGGTATTAAAGGGGAGGAGAAGAAAATCATGCTGGAAGTAAGGACTATAGCCGATGTGGGTTTGGTAGGGGCTCCTAATGCCGGTAAAAGTACCTTATTGAATAAGTTGACAAGTGCGAATGCTAAGGTTGCGGGGTATCCTTTTACGACGATGTCTCCAAATATAGGTGTTTGCAGGATCGGCAAGGATAGGAATATTGTAATTGCTGATATTCCCGGTTTAATAGAAGGGGCATCTCAAGGTAAGGGTCTTGGCTATGATTTTCTAAGGCATATAGAAAGAACAAGACTTTTAGTCCATTTAATTGACCCTCTAAGCGGGGGGTGGGAAGATCCGGTTGGCAATTCTCTCAGAGATTTTAAAATGATTAGAAATGAGCTGGGGAAATATGACCATGGCTTGGAGAGGAAAGATTATATTGTGGTGATTAATAAGATGGATGTAAAAGAAGTAAAAAGTAATTTTGAAAAAATAAGAAAGGCATTCAAAGAAATCGGAGCGGGGGAGATTTTGGGTATTTCTGCTTTAACGGGCGAAGGGTTGGACTTGTTGGTGAAGAGAATACTAAACCTTTTAAATAATATTCCTGAAAAAACTTTGTTAGGAACCGGTAAGGTAATTAAACGATACAACATTGATAATCTACCGAACAAAAGAGCAGTTTTCAATAGTGATAAAGTAATTACCATAGATAAGAAAGTATAGACTTATTGTATAATTTTAGATGGGTTTTTAATTTTGATTTTGGGCCGTTAGCTTAGTTGGTAGAGCGCTTCCATGGCATGGAAGAGGTCACCGGTTCGAGTCCGGTACGGTCCACCATGGAGACCCGATTGACGACGGCGACCCCTTTTTATCCTCTGAACTTGTTCAGGTACTTAATTCCTTTTTTTTACCTGTTTTTTGTTGTATCCTGCGTTTCCGTTGTAGGTTGCTCTTGATTTTGAGGTAAAACTTCCGGTCCTATTTCTGCCTCATTCTTGGTTACATCAGTCAAAGGCTGTTGTTGCTCCTGTTGTTGTTTTGTTACACCGGTCAATTCTTCTACAGTAGGCTTCTTGGATTGTTCTTCAGCCGTTTTTATAGAAGAAGATATTTTTTGTATTTCCCCATCGACTAATTTTCTATCCTCCGAATTTTCAGGTAAGAGAAGTTTAGTTATCTCAAGCTGACTTTTTGCTTGTTCTAAATCCCCCATTGCTGCCAAGGCAAGTGCAAAGTTGTATCTCGCATTGGCATAATCCTGTTTTAGCGCTATAGCTTGCCTGAATTGGTTCGCTGCGGAGAGATAGTCCCCCGCTGTGAAATACACCCCACCCAGATTTAATCTTAACTGAGGGTTAGCTGGATCCAGTTGTATAGCAGTATTGTAAGCACTCACAGACCATTCAAAAGCGTTTTGTGCCACGTTTATGAGATTTTGATACAATTGAGCTCTTGTCACCCAATTTGCCACATTTAAAGACCCTACTTGTTCAGTAGCTATTTTTGAGTTTTGCAGTGCTTGAGATATGAAGGTTTGTATATCCTGTCTGTCCTTGTCTGTTATTTGTGCCGGATCTTTGGCAGCCAGTGCAACGGCAATTGTCATATTAATTTTGGAGAAAGCATCATAATATGTATCTCTGTTTGGATTATATTTCAGGGCCGATATCTGGTAATTATAGGATTTGACCAGATCATTAGAAGAAATTGCATTTAAAGATTTTCTCATATAGTACTCCCCCGCGTAGGTTCTAAAACTGACATATCCTATGTATCCCGCGATCAAGAAAGCAGGTATGGCCAGTAGGTATTTTGTGTATGATCCTGATACGAAAGCTTGATCTTCCGTTGGTGATATTGATGACAGACCTGTAACTTCGAGTAAAACGGGTTTTACTAATTTGGAGTTAGTGGAGCTTGATACCAAGTGAGATCCGATAAGCAGACTTAAAGAAGAAAACATCAAAAACGTGCTTAGTATAGTAGCATGATTTAGCGCGAAAGATACTATTATCAGGGTTAGAAGTATGCTTGATATTGACACAAATCCGGTTTCGTCTTCTGTGTTTTTTGAATTTCGGGTGAACGTTAGCACCTTTATACAGAATATTACTGCTACGGCTGTTCCTATAAGTCCGATCGTGCTGAGGCAGTTGAAAAGCTCATTAAATGGCTTGTCAAATGTAGTAGCCCAATATATTGTGTTATTGAAAGATAGTGGTTTAAATCGGGAAAAATTCAAATGGAATGTACCGGGACCTGTAGCTAACAATGGGTAGTCTCTTATAGTAGAAGTAGCAATGGCCCAACTTTCCTTTACCGGCAAAGTCATCTCGCCTATGTAATTTTCGTCAATAAGTAGTTTTCTCGTTGCGGGAATAAAAACCAATGCCAGTATGGGAATAGCCACACCCAAAGTTTGAATTAGGAAAGAAACTTTATTTTTAGACAAAATTGCCGGTTTAGTGAAGAATAATAGTATCGCCAGACCTGCAATCAGAAGTGTCCATCCCAGAAATGTCCCCGTTATTGATATGAAAAAGAAATTGATGACAGTTATTGCAAACAAGGCTGTTTTAGAGAGTTTAGATTTTTCGTACATACTCATTGCTATGGAAATTATTGTCGCAATTGCAGCCAATAGAACCGCATCTTTTATCGATCCTGTGAGGGAAAAGTTTTGGAATCTATAAAATGGTGATGAGCTGAGAAATATTTTATAGTAGCTTAGTGTTGATATTAGTGATGATATCGTCGATGAGATCAACAACAAATACATCGATGCTTTGATAGTCTTTTGATCTTTTAGCGAAGGCGTACTTAGGTAGAAGTAAATCAGCATAATTGTGAAAGCTCCCAACCCTAGCCATCGTCCCTGTTGTCCGAAAATGCTGTCCGTTTTACTTACAGAGAAAATCGTTGATAGTATTAAAACCAGTAATAAAGCCATAAGAGACTTATCAATCGGAGACTTTATTATTTCAAGTTTTTCTCCCTTTATAGTTTTTACTCCCCATATTATTAACAGCACAATGGTAGCTATTGTTATAAGAGCTAATTTGTTAAAGGAGTAAAATTCCGAAGTAATCGGTAAAAAGAAAATTGGTACTAGAAACAAAAGAACAATGAATATTATTTTCGATATTTTTTCAGATATCGACGGTTTTAGACTAAATTGTTGCATATCATTAGTCTATTATTACCTTTTGCAGTTTGTCAAGGGGTAAAAATGAACAATTCCCATTACGGGAAAATGGTTAGAAAATGTTATTCTGACACCCACCAATTGAATTCAACATTGTCGGACACCGGTGCGTCTAACTCCAACAGGAAACCACTTTGACTTTCTATTTTTGATACCCAGTATCTGGTTGCTGGAGAATAGTTTTGGGTAAAGGTTACATATACTTTTGAATTAGGTTTGATATCTTCAAATGATACAAATATTTTTTTCTGATTTTTGGGTACAAAAGATGTTCCATTCCCGTATATTTGTTGACGATTGGACGTATTTTGGTAGTATTGCGGAACATAGCCTTTTGGTTTACCTAAATTAATGAAGCCAAGCTCGCTCGTAAAAATCAGTAGAAGCAGAATAAGTGAGGTGTACATAACGATACGTTTTCTTAATTCGGGAGATTTTAGTGACGCGGCAATTTCCTCTTTCTTGTTCTTAAACTCAAGTTTTTTGGATATTTCTTCATTTGAGGCCCCTTCGGATTTAAGTTCTTCTATGTAAAGTAATGTTTGGATAGAAGACACGGGGTAATGTCCTTTTATTTCTCCTTTTTTATCAGTCTTTCTAACCATATGAGGGAGCCATCCCATTTTTGTATAGTATCTAAGTCTATTGTAAGGATCACCGGCTCCGAAATTAACCCCTTTGCTTTTTGCCTGTTTTATTAGCTTGTCTATACTGATAAATTCATCCATACTTGCCCCTCATTATATCAAACTATGACAAATAGTGCACATCTCTTGAAACCTGTTTTAGAATGTTTGGAATCTGATTTTTTAAAAGATAGATCTTCTCCGCATTAAGCCTCGTATTCATTACCTTTTGCTTTTCGGATTCTATTATTACTTTTATTTCCGTTTCCAACTTTCTATTGAGAATAGAAAAAAATTAGTTGAATAATTCAAAAGCCATTGATAGATTTTTTGAATGGAGGGTGAGGTGAATATTTCAGATTTTTCATATCCGAAACTGTTAAAGGAAATACCCAGCCCGCCTAAGAAAATTTACTTCAAAGGTAATTATTGTCCGGAAATATTCAGGAATTGTTTGGCTGTTGTTGGTAGCAGAAGAATGAGTATATATGGGGTTAAAGTAATTGAGAAAATATTTTCTGTACTGAGCAGGGAGATATCTGTAGTATCAGGTTTCATGTCAGGCGTAGATGCTGAATCTCACAAACAGGCTATCAGATTTGGTCTGAAAACCATAGCGGTTATGCCATGTGGTATAGATTATATCCATCCCGAGAGTCAGGCGGATCTTTATGAAAATATCCTGAAAAATAAGGGTTTGATTTTGTCTGAATTTCCGGGAAATTTTAAGCCAAAAACTTGGACATACCCCAAGAGGAATAGGATAGTGGCAGGATTGAGTAGAGCAGTGTTGGTTATTGAGGCCTCCGAGAAAAGTGGTTCTCTAATTACAGCCAGAATGGCTAATTGCTACGGTAGGGAGGTATTTGTAGTTCCAGGCAGTATTTTCAGCAACTTGTCAAAAGGTAAAATACAAATAAGCAACGAATTTGCCACCAACATCGATTCCGGTTTTTATATCAATAGTTTTTTTGGTTTTAAAACGGGAGATATTAAGTGTGAGAGTGGAAGAGAGGGTAAAAGAAGCCCCGGAAACAATAAAATTTTGGAAATATTGAAAAACAGCCCGATGACCATAGATGAATTATCGGAATATTTTTCCGTTGATATCCCAAAACTGAATGCAGAACTTACGCTTCTTTCAGTAAGCGGTTTGGTTTCTGAGTCGGAAGGAAAATTTTATGCTTGTCAAAGTTAATTCCATAGCAAATAGAGGAATACAAACGTTCGGAGTTGATGTGGAAATAAATGTTTCCTCAAGAGGGTTGCCTGGTTTAGAAATAGTCGGTTTGCCGGATAAGTCAGTTGATGAAAGCAGTGACAGAGTCAAGACAGCTTTTCAAAATTGTGGTTTGAAAGTTCCCGGCAGAAAAGTGATGATAAATTTAGCTCCGGCTGATGTGCACAAAGAAGGATCTTTTTATGATCTTCCGATAGCAGTCGGATTAATATGCGTTATTCTGAATGTAAAAGTTCCTGACAAGGCGCTATTTTTCGGTGAATTATCTTTTGATGGAAGTTTAAGGCACACTAAAGGGTCGTTTCTTTTGGCTCTTTACGCAAAGGAGAGTGGGTACGACAAAGTTTTTGTACCGGCCCAATGTGTAAAGGAGGCATCGTCAGTAAAAGGAATTTCTGTTTATGGAGTAGACACTTTGGATTCAATTATTAAACATCTTATGGGCCAAAAACCTATCTCTCCTTTTTTAGATACTGCACCTTTAGAATCTTCGCAGGATTTTGACAAGTTTCAGGGCGACGACAATTTGGATATGAGTGAAATAATAGGTCAGGAATATGCGAAGAGAGCATTGGAGATATGCGCTGCCGGTGGACACAATCTTATAATGGTAGGTCCTCCCGGATCGGGAAAAACCATGATGGCAAAAGCCCTGGTTTCTGTTCTTCCGGAATTAAACGACGAGGAATCTATAGAAGTTACGAAAATTTATTCGTTGGTTGGAAAAATTCCTCCGGACTGCGGTCTTTTTAAAAAACGTCCTTTCAGAAGTCCCCACCACACAATTTCTTATGCAGGTATGATAGGGGGTGGTAATATTCCCATGCCCGGTGAAATAACTTTAGCTCACAGAGGAGTCTTGTTTATGGATGAATTTAGTGAGTTTACAAGGTCTGTTTTAGAATCGTTGCGGCAGCCATTAGAAAGCGGAAAAATAACAATATCCAGAAGCAGATATAGCGTGGATTTTCCTTCAAAATTTATGCTCGTAGCTTCCAGTAATCCTTGTCCATGTGGACATTACGGAGACCCGAGAAAAGAGTGTACATGCAGTGAAAGAAAGATCCGCAGTTATCAGGCAAAGTTATCGGGGCCGATTCTTGACAGGATAGATTTACACGTAAATGTTATGCCAGTGGATAGAAATAAATTGTTTAATGGCAGTTTCGGGGAAAAGGAAACCTCAAAAGATATTCTGAATAGAGTTTTGAAAGCCAGGGAAATTCAGATTAAAAGATTAGGAAATGAAAATATATTTTTTAATTGTGAAATGTCTAATTCTCAAGTTGAAAAGTATTGTAAATTAAAGGAGGATTCGAAAAGACTTTTGATACAGGCTACAGAGAGGTTTGGTCTTTCTGCCAGAACCCATTTTAAATTGATGAAGGTTGCACGTACTATTGCTGATATAGATGGTGCGGATAATATAGATGTAAATCATATAGCGGAGGCTGTACAATATCGGTCGAAGATTTTTTTGTAGCAGCAGCAATGGACTTGAAAAATAGCAATAAGTGTTGTATATTCGGGCCATGAGATTGGAGAAACTCTCAAAAGCACTGTCCGACAAAAATAGGTTACAAATTTTAGAGTTCCTAAGCGACGGTCAGAGGAACGTTAGTGATGTTGCAGACAGGCTCAATGTTGAGGAAAATCTTGCCTCCCATCATCTGAGAGTTTTGGCATCACTGGGCTTTTTAAGAAACGACAAAAGGGGAAGAGAAGTTTACTACATGTTGAATGAGGCTAAAATAGTATCTCTGCTAAAGGATCTTGGGAGAAATCCCAGGTTTAGAAGCATACTTGAAGAGTCTCTAAAAGATTAAATCTTTTTTGTCTAATTTAAGGATTAACGTTTTCCCATTTGCATGGTGTTTACTGTGTTGTGTAAATTTTTACCTGTCTTATTTCTCAGCTTGCCCCCGCTGTTTGCGTTAATTGTGCGGTAATAAATACAAAAGACATTATTCTTTTCTCCACCTTATTTTCGCCCTCTTAGTTTTTTTGCACCAAATTATACCGCCGGAAAACTCCTATTTTTGGTTCCATTTTTTTGCGGTTAAAGTGCGTTAAATATTCAAAAAAGTTCTTCCTATTTTCAATAGAATCATCTCTATAAACAACTTCTTTTATTTGTGTTTTCATCCAATAGTGCTTCTGTCATTAAAAGAGAAAGTAAAAAATTTTTGTAAAGCTCACTTTGTTCTATGTTTTCTAGTAATGTTTGTTATCGGCGGATTATCGATTTATTTTCTGGTGGAGAACAAGATACACTCCGGTTCTAAGGTGGAGGTTTTTTCAAGCGGAGATGCGGATAAAAATGAAAACAGCAGTGGTCCTGCCGGAAAGATTTTTGTGGATGTTTCCGGAGCCGTAAAAAACCCTGGTGTATATGAAATTGAAAATGGTGGTAGAGTAGGGGATGCCGTTGCCATGGCGGGAGGAGCAGTGGATAACGCTTCTTTTGCATGGGTGTCACGGAACTTAAATTTATCTCAGAAAATTGAAGATTCTTCTAAAATTTATATTCCATTTGAGTGGGAATTTTATTTCCCCGAACAGTATAAAATTACAAAAACAGTAAATGGAAAATATGCGGTTAGTAGCGACGGCAGTAGTAGTGGAAATAACTCAGGTAGTGAACAAAACGAATCAGGTAAAACCGAATATTATCCCGGTGAAGGAACTGAGATGTCGGATGGGGGAAATAGTGATACTTCGGAAAGCAGCGGAGTAGATAACAGCGGAAAAGTTAATGTAAACACAGCATCTTCATCAGAACTAGATACCTTGCCGGGTATAGGTCCTGCTAACGCAGAAAAAATAATCTCAAACAGGCCTTATAAAGACTTTGCCGAATTTGAATCAAAATCAGGTTTGTACAAATCAACACTCGAGAACATCAAAGATTTAATAATTTTTTAGTTTTCCGATGAGATGAAAAATGTAAAATTATACCTCCCTTTACTTTTTCTTTGTCTCATTGCTTTTGTGAGAGTTTACACGGATTGTTTAAAATCTGTGCAAAAGGCTTGTTTAGAACCAAAAAAGTCTTTTTTCAGCGATACGGAAAAATTTCCCGGCAAGCAGTTGTCGGTATTTAGAAATCATTCTATAGATTTAGCCAGAAAATACCTCCCGAGTCCTCACAGTGAACTTTTGATAGGAATGGTTATAGGTGCAGACGAACTTGGAAAAATTCCGAAGTTTAAAGAAGCCTTAAAAATAACCGGAACGATCCATGTTGTGGTAGTTTCGGGATTTAACGTAAGTCTTGTATCAAATTTGGTAATGAAATTTCTGGGGTCAAAGTATAAAACTAGAAATCTTTTAATATCTCAGTTTTTTACACTTGTTTATTCGATTATGACGGGTTTTGAACCTCCGGTGATAAGGGCATGGATTATGGGTGGCGTCCTTTCTTGGGTTAGGTATTACGGAAGAAGCGTTGACGGTTTTAGAGCGCTTGCCTTTACCGCCCTGTTGATGGTAATAATATGGCCTTATTTCCTTTTTAGTGTCAGTTTTCAATTAAGTTTTTTGGCCACCTTAGGACTTGTTGTATTTGGAAATTCCATTGTGGATTTTTTATCCCATTTTCTTGGAAAGGCATTTTTTGTTGAAGACCTGGGAACAACAATATCGGCGCAGATATTCGTTCTTCCGCTGGTTTCTTATTATTTCGGCAGAGTAAGTGTAATCAGTTTTCTTGTAAATCCGCTCGTTCTTTGGACGGTCCCGGTTGCAACGGTTTTAGGAACATTTTTTATCTTTATCGCAAACCTTTCTCCTTTTCTCGCAAAAATAATGAGTATTGTCATATATCCGTTTTTGGACATATTTGTATCTTCAATTAACTTTTTTTCCAGGTTCAACTTTTCCAATATAAATTTCAGTATAGGCATTGCGCCTGTCTTATCGTATTATTTTATTGTTTTGGCGTTAATTTTCTTTTTACACATATTACACATAAGAAAAAGAAAAGTATGAAAAAAACTGACCTGGTGATTGTAGTGGTACTCTACATTCTATTTTCCTTTAGGAGCCTGTTTTTTAAGGGAAATGAAGATTTGGAGATAACATTCTGGGATGTAGGGCAGGGAGACTCTATTATGATTTCCACGCCGAACAAGAAAAGAATTATTATTGATGGGGGAGATAATTTTGAAGCAGATTTTGAAATTTCAAAAATAATTCCGTTTTATTCCTGTTATATTGATGTTTTGGTACTCACACATCCTCATTATGATCATATAAAAAGTTTAA
>Ga0255346_1001002_pt1 | contig 42177 bp, 40 predicted proteins | sample wastewater_treat_FD_194410 | JGI IMG/M metagenome (GOLD analysis project Ga0255346, IMG submission 194410) | Wastewater microbial communities from Lulu Island WWTP, Vancouver, Canada - plant22 | ecosystem: Engineered > WWTP > Wastewater > Unclassified | place: Canada: Vancouver, British Columbia...
TTGCAAAATGGGTGCTTGGAAAGTTCGGCAAGGAGGACGCTGAGAAGATGAAGCAGTCCGCCGAAAATGCCTGTGAGTGCCTGAAACTCATGGTACAGGGCAAGACTGACGAAGCAATGAACAAGTACAATTCATGAGCCGTTGAGCGAACGGCGGCGCAGTCACGCTTCGCTCGTAAACTCGCTTACTCTGTACAGGAAGGCAAGTCTGCTTTCGCTCAACCATAATAATATAGATATGTGATTTAATATTTTCAGATCGTCCCCACAGGTGACATCGCAATTACGTATCACGCATTAAAAAGAGGATATAGAATGAATATATTCAGCACTGTTTTCACGGAACTTGCAGGCTATAAAAGCGTCCGTGAAGCGATAGATAAAAAAATATCACCCGTCTCCGTGACGGGTCTTTCCCATATACACAGGGCTCATCTTATCCATGCCCTCAGCGGCGATAAGATAAACCTTGTCATCACAGGCTCGGAAGCCGAGGCGAAAAAGCTCTGCGACGACATAAACGCTATGTCAGGCTCGGAATCGGCTGTGCTTTTCCCGTCGAAGGAGTACGTTTTCACTCCCGTTGACAGCACCAACCATGAGTACGAACATATGCGTATTTCGGCGCTTTCCCGTGCAGTTTCGGGAAAATGCAGCGTCATATGTGCAAGCATAGAAGCTGTCATGCAGCCCACTATCCCTGTGGGAGTCCTTATCGCTTCGGGAATAGAACTTCAGCAGGGGCAGGAAGTCGACCTGACACAGATAGCTGTCACTCTTTCAAAATGCGGCTATCAGCGCTGTGAAAAGGTAGAGGGCGCTTCACAGTTCTCTATCCGTGGCTCTATCCTTGATATTTTCCCCGTGCAGTCGGATAAGCCTGTGCGTATCGAACTGTGGGGCGACGAGATAGACAGCATATCCGAGTTTGAAACGGATTCCCAGCGCCGTGCCGATCCCCTTGAAAAAATAGAGATATCGCCTGCCAGCGAGGTGCTTTACGATAATGCCGAACTTGCCGAAAAGATAGAAGCTCTCTGCAAGAATGTACGTGGAAAGCGTATGGAGCTTGTACGTGAGCATCTCGGTGCGGATGTGCACCGACTTCAGAGCGGAGAGATACTTGCTCACGGCATGAAGTATTATCCCCTCGTCTACGGCGAGCCTACTACTGTATTCGATTACATAAACGGCACTGTCCTTTTCAGTGACTACTCCGACGTTATGGACAACGCTTCGGGAGTTACCACCCGTCACAACGAGGATGTAAAGATACTCATGGAGGACGGTCAGCTTTGCAAGGGGCTTGACGGCTATATCATCGAACTGCCGCAGATACAGAACATCGCAGAAAAGTTCGTATGTCTTTATATGTCCAGCTTCGTGCAGGGCGGCGAACGTATCGACTACCGCAGACTTGTCAGCTTCGAGGCTATGCAGACTGCACCGTGGAGCGGCGAAATGAAACAGCTGGTGGAAGATCTTACTGATTTCAAGAACCGTGGCTACAGGATGATACTTGCCGCAGGAAGCGAAAAGACCCTTTCCATCATTCAGCAGGATCTGAACGATGACGGCATCCCATGTGATATCGCAGGGGAAGGTGTTGAACTCCACAATGGCAGAGTTGTGCTCATGTCGGGCAGTTTTGCAGGAGGTTTCGAGTATCCCGAAAACAAGACCGTGCTCATCACTCAGGGACGCTCTATGGACTCCGCAAGGAAAAAGCGCCGCAAGAAGAAAAACAAAGCCGAGGAGATACGCTCCCTTGCAGATATAACCGAGGGTGATCTGGTTGTACATTCAGGCCACGGTATCGGCCGATTCATCGGCATCCGCAAGCTTGAACTGGAAGGCGTTACCAAGGACTACATAACCATACAGTACGCAGGCACGGATAAGCTTTACATCCCTGTAACTCAGCTTGACATGGTGTCGAAGTACATCGGCCCCCGTGACGACAGCGGCGTAAAGCTGAACAAGCTCAGCTCCAACGAGTGGCAGAAGACCCGAAACAACGTTAAACACGCAGTAAAGGATATGGCTCACGAGCTTATCGCTCTCTATGCAAAGCGTGAAAAGAGCGTGGGATTCGCATTTTATCCGGATGACGAGATACAGCGTGATTTCGAGGAGCGTTTCCCGTATGTGGAGACCGACGACCAGTTGCAGTCCATATCAGAAATAAAGGCTGATATGGAACGTGCAAGGCCTATGGAGAGACTTCTCTGCGGAGATGTGGGATTCGGCAAGACCGAAGTTGCTCTCCGTGCGGCTATGAAATGCGTTCTCGCAGGCAAACAGTGCGCTATCCTTGCACCTACAACAGTTCTTGCATGGCAGCATTACCAGACTGCACTGCGCCGTTTCGAGCATTTCCCCGTAAAAGTCGAACTGCTCAGCAGATACCGTTCACCCAAACAGCAGGAGGAGATAATCAAGAAGCTGAAACAGGGACGCATAGACATACTTATCGGCACTCACAAGATAATCCAGAAATCGGTAGTCTTCAAAGATCTGGGACTTGCCATCATCGACGAGGAACAGCGTTTCGGCGTTGCCCACAAGGAGAAATTCAAGGAAAGCTTCACAGGCGTAGATGTGCTCATGCTTTCGGCTACACCTATCCCACGTACACTGAATATGGCAATGAGCGGCATACGTGATATGTCCGTTCTTGAAGAACCTCCACAGGACAGATATCCCGTTCAGACCTACGTTATCGAGTACAACATCGGTACTCTCGTTCAGGCCATAGTAAGGGAACTGCGCCGAGGCGGACAGGTCTACTACATCCACAACAGAGTTGAGACCATTCAGGCCTGTGCCGCAAAACTCCAGCAGCTTCTTCCCGAAGCAAGGATAGCCTACGCTCACGGCCAGATGAGCGAGGATCAGATGTCCGATATATGGGAACAGCTTGTTGAGCATGAGATAGATATACTAATATGCACAACTATCATCGAAACGGGTGTTGACGTACCGAATGTAAATACCCTTATCATCGAGGATTCAGACCGCTTCGGACTTTCACAGCTTTATCAGCTGAGAGGCCGTGTGGGACGTTCAAACCGCCGAGGCTATGCTTACTTCACCTATCAGCGTGACAAGGTGCTGACCGAGGTGGCTACGAAGCGTCTCAATGCCATGAGGGAGTTCACACAGTTCGGAAGCGGCTTCCGTATCGCTCTCCGTGACCTTGAGATAAGAGGTGCGGGAAGCATCCTCGGCGGCCGTCAGCACGGTCATATGGAAGCTGTCGGCTACGATATGTACCTGAAGCTTCTCTCCGAAGCTATAGCCGAAGAAAAAGGCGAACAGCCCGAGAAGATACCGGAGTGTCTGGTGGATATACAGATAGACGCTCACATCCCCGAAACCTATATCTCAAGCCTTAATCAGCGTATAGATATGTACCGCAAGATAATGCTGGTCAACGAGGATAACGACAAGACCGACCTTATCGACGAGCTGATAGACCGTTACGGCGAGCCGCCTAAATCAGTGCTGGGACTTATCGAAGTCTCACTGCTGAGAAACAAGGCCGCACATCTTGGCATTACGGAGATATCGCAGAAAAACGGTGCGATGTACTTCTACACGGAGTATCTCGGCCCCGAACAGATAGCGGCACTTTCTCAGGCATACAAGGGCAAGATAACTTTCAACGGCATGGGCAAATCCTATGTTTCTGTGAAGATATCGCCTAAGGTAAAGCCTTTCGACATGATGAAGGATACCGTTGAGATAATTTATCAGAACAAAACTAAAGAAAATCAAAATACCGATTCACAGTAAATTCATGTTGCGTTAATTATTCGTCCATAATATTTTTGCAATATTCACTATATTTTCACAAAGATATGTGATAAAATACTATTATGAGAGGTATGGGCGTAAGTGCGCTCATATAAAAATGCGGCAGTCCCGAAGACTGCCGCTGAACGCATAAGGAGAAAACATCAATGAAATACAGAAACTTTATTGCAGGCGCAATGGCTTTCGCTATTGCAGCGGCAGCAGCAGGCTGCGGAGAAAAAAGCAATGAAAGCTCCGAATCTTCTTCGTCTGCCGTTAATACAACAACAGCAGAAACAACAACGGAAGAGGAAACTACCGAGGAGGCAACCGAGGAAGAGACAGAAGAAAAAATACCTCCCGAGCCCGTTGAAGCATCCGACCCTAACGCTGTTACTTTCGATGACGGCGACTTCTCTTTCGTGACCGTTATTTCCGATGACGACAAAGCCGCTGTGGGCGAGCTTTCAGTAGAAGAAGTCATGGGCAACAAGATGCTCAAATTTACCGATGATAACTCCGTGCCGCTGGAAGGAAAGGTGCAGAAACTCAGCATCAATGCCGCTCAGCTGGTCGGACTTGAAAATCTCCCGAAAGTACGCAAAATAGAATTTGACCTTTACGCAAAGGCTACTGCTGACCATTTCGTCAACGAGGACGGCGAAAACGTTTTCGCTCCCGGCTGGATAGGCGGAGGCGGCGGTACTGTTACCGCTAAGGACGAAAAGTGGTACGACTTCTCTGAATTCGCAGGCGGAGAATACGACTTCGAGCTTTCGGGCGCTGTACACGGCGAATTCAAGTTCCTGCTCGCCGACGGAGGTATGTGCTGGTCAGAGGATATGACAGACGCTAATTTCCTCATTATGCGCTGGGGACTTTCCAACGAGGCCGACCTCTATGTGGATAATATAGTGTTCTACGACGAGGACGGAAATTCCATCCCTATCGTCAATATCCCCATCGAGACCGAGGAAGGCGAAGAAGCTCCCGTAACTGAGGAAGCTCCCGAAGAAGCCCCTGCAACAGAGGAAACAACTGCCGGATAACATCAATACAAAGAGCCCCGTCTGTTAACGGCGGTACTGATAAAGAAGTTTTGTATGTATTATTGAGGTAGACATTTTGAAGAAGGATCTTCTCAAATCTGTTTCCCAAGACTATTAATTTTGCCCCATGATAGGGTACACGCTAGAAATAAAGAATTTTTCAAGTCTTTAAGGTGTACCCTATCATGGGGCAAAATTCTATTAAAAGTCTTTGGAAAAGGGGTTCGGGGCCGACTCCCCACAGTGTGGGGAGATGTCAGCGCAGCTGACAGAGGGGACGGCCTCCGTCAGAGGGAACCTTTCCTCAGAAAGGTTTTTCCCCGATAAATGCGTATAAAGTTTCTGTATGAGTTCCGAGGTTAACAGATGGAGCTCTTTTATTATTGATGTCAGATAGCAGCGAAGCCTGTTTTGAGGTCGTCGAGGATATCGTCGATATTTTCGAGTCCTACTGAAAGACGTACAAGTCCGCCGTTGATGCCTGCTGCAACAAGCTGTTCATCTGTAAGCTGACGGTGTGTAGCGCTTGCAGGATGGAGAACGCAGGTACGGATATCAGCAACGTGTGCTTCGTTTGAAGCAAGCTTGAGAGCGTCCATGAACTTTACAGCTGCGCTTCTGCCGCCCTTGATAACAAAGGAGATAACTCCGCTTGTGCCGTCAGGGAGGTACTTCTTAGCAAGCTCATGATACTTGTCGCTTTCAAGTCCGGGATAGTTTACGCTTTCTACCTTGTCATTAGCTTCAAGGAACTTGGCAACTGTGAGAGCGTTCTCACAGTACTGCTTCATACGGATAGGAAGTGTCTCAAGACCGAGGTTGAGGTAGAATGCTGACTGTGCAGCAGGGTAGCAGCCGAAGTCTCTCATGAGCTGCATTCTTGCCTTTACGATGTAAGCAGCCTTGCCGTAAGCCTTAGTGTAGATAGTGCCGTGATAGCTTTCGTCAGGCTCTGTGAACTCAGGAAACTTGCCGTTTGTCCAGTCGAAGTTACCGCTGTCAACGATAACGCCGCCGCCCTGTACAGCGTGGCCGTCCATGTACTTTGTAGTGGAATGAACAACGATATCTGCGCCGAATTCAAAAGGTCTGCAAAGTATAGGTGTAGGGAATGTATTGTCGATTATAAGCGGAACACCGTTCTTGTGAGCGATCTTTGCGAACTTCTCGATATCGAAGATGCTGAGTGCAGGGTTAGCGAGTGTCTCACCGAAAACAGCCTTTGTGTTAGGCTTGAATGCCTTCTGTATCTCGTCCTCTGAAGCATCAGCGTCAACGAAAATGCACTCGATGCCCAGCTTTTTCAGAGTGAAAGCGAAAAGGTTGATAGTGCCGCCGTAGATAGTAGCAGTTGAGATAAAGCTGTCGCCTGCCTGGAGAATGTTGAGAAGCGAGAGAAGTGAAGCAGCCTGACCGCTTGATGTACACATAGCGCCGATACCGCCTTCGAGAGCGTTGATCTTCTCCTCAACAGCCATAACTGTGGGGTTCTCGAAACGTGAATAGATAAGGCTCTTTGTAGGATCGTCGAATACAGCAGCAACGTCGTCTGTTGAATCATATACATAAGTTGTGCTCTGTACTATTGGTACAACTCTTGGTTCTGTGTTCTTTGGGGTGTAGCCTGCGTGCAGGCATTTTGTTTCTATTTTCATGATAATACCTCCTGATGATTTCGGTTTAAACGTTTGTTATACGTTAATTATACAGCATAATATTTGATAAATCAATGACAAATAATTTATCACTGTATATAGAGTGAAACTATAACTGATTATAGATATAGGCTTTATAGGCGAATATATATCATGTGTAAGTCATGGCAGATAATATCCGCTCCTGCTGTGTTGCCTTAACATTTAATTATACAGAATGTGAAATTTTCTGTTATTCTATTGTATTTTCAGAATCTTTGTGTTATAATTATATTGTTCGTCAGCAGTCAGCTATGATCTGCCGGGCGGAACATTACATACAGACTGACTTATAAGTTAGCCATAACTACATAATAAAAGAGGAGGGATCGCCCATGGTAGGCTTTGAAAACCACATCGGCAAGATCAATATATCCGACAATTTTCTGACCGAGCTCGTTACTCATGCTGTCACCGACTGCTTCGGCGTCGCAGGTGTATGCAGTGTATCAACTTTCCGTTCAGCTGTTTCTGCAATGACTTTAGGCAAGGCTTTCAGAAAAAACAAGGGCGTCCTCATACGTACAGATAAGGACGGCGGCCTCATAGTTGACCTGCATATCAAGGTGACCTATGGTACTAACATTACTGCCGCTGTGAACAGCATAACACATAAAGTAGGCTTTACTGTTGAAGAAGCCACAGGCATACACGTAAATAAGGTCAACGTCTATGTTGACGAAATGGATGCCTGATCAGGTAATACAGAATTGGAGGAACACACTGTGATAAACGGTTCTTTGCTCAGAAACGCAATTATCTCGGCTGCTATAACTATTAACAACAGAAAACGTGAGGTCGATGAACTCAATGTTTATCCTGTGCCCGACGGCGATACAGGTACAAATATGTCCATGACCATAGGCAATTCTGTTGCTGAGCTGAAAAGGCTCGATGACAAGGCTCCCGTTTCAGAGGTCGCTTCTACAGCTGCTTCTGCTTTTCTGAGGGGCGCAAGAGGAAATTCAGGCGTCATTCTTTCGCTTATTTTCAGAGGATTTTCAAAGGGACTTGCAGGCTGTGACGAAGCAGGCTGCGAGGATTTCGCCAAGGCTCTCAAGCTTGGCGTGGAAGCTGCTTACAAGGCTGTAATGAAGCCTGTTGAGGGCACTATCCTTACAGTAGTCAAGGCTGCTGCTGTCAAGGCAAGGGATATCTGTGCCGAGACCAACGACGAGGTGGTATTCTGGCAGGAAGTATGTGCAGAGGCTAAAAACGTCCTCGCACAGACTACTGAGATGCTTCCCCAGCTGAAAAAAGCAGGCGTTGTTGACGCAGGCGGTATGGGTCTGGTAATTATTTTCGAGGCTATGACTGCCGTATTCGACGGCGGCGAGATAGCTGTTTCCGAGGAGCCTGTCTCCCGCGGCGAAGCCGACGCTGATTCATTCCGTACAGCTGTAAGCGAATACGATGACGATATTACTTATACCTACTGCACAGAGTTCATGCTTGAAAAGAACGAGGGATGCCCCGATGTATTCACTCTCCGTGCATATCTTGAAACTATCGGCGACTGCGTTGTTGTGGTTGACGACGAGAAGATAATCAAGGTCCATGTCCATACCGACAATCCCGGCAAGGCGCTTCAGAAAGCTCTGGAATTCGGCTACTTCATCAATGACCCCAAGCCGAAGATAGAGAATATGCGTATCCAGCACGAAAACAAGGTCAAGGACGCAAAGGCTGCCGAGGAGGGATTTACTCCCGCCGAGCCCGAAAAGGACTTCGGATTCGTTGCAGTTGCAGCAGGTCACGGACTTGAAGCGATGTTCACGGACTTAGGCGCAGATGTTGTTGTCAAGGGCGGACAGACTATGAATCCATCCACCGACGATATCCTCCGTGCTATCATGAAAACTCCTGCACGTACAGTGTTCGTGCTGCCGAATAACAAGAACATAATCATGGCCGCTGAACAGGCTGTGAAGCTTACCGACAGAAAGGTGTGTGTTCTCCAGACAAGAACTGTTCCCCAGGGAATCGCCGCTATGCTGGCATTTGACGAGTCTCAGGGACTTAACGAGAACAGGATAAATATGACCAAGGCTTTCGAGAAAGTCTCAACAGGCCTTATCACATTTGCGGCAAGAAATTCCGAATTTGAAGGCCACCAGATAAAGGAAGGCGAAATTCTCGCTCTCGATAACGGCAAGCTTTCATTTACCGAAAAGGACATCAACAAGGCTACAGTCAAGCTTGTGAAAAAGCTTACCAAGGGCGATGTAAGCTACGTTACACTTATCTACGGTGCAGACGTTACCGAGGAAAATGCCGAGCAGCTCCAGCAGACTATCCAGTCAAAGCTGGGCGATAAGATAGAAGTAATGCTTGTAAACGGCGGACAGCCTGTCTACTACTACATTATTTCCGTTGAATAAGAACATAAAGCGCTGACCGCACAGCAGTTTATGAGCGCTCAGCCGTACTTACAGGATCTGCCCTCCGGCATGGTACACATTTTTCTGATGTGTTACCTGTCAGAGGGCAGATCTTTATTACATGAAATAAAACAGGGGCAGACTTCTCATCAGAAAGGTCTGCCCCTATAATTTAAGCTTATCAGCCTATCTCACCGACAAGCTTTTCAAATCTCTCCATAGCTTCGATAGTACGCTGTCTGTCGCCGAATGCGGTCAGTCTGAACCAGCCTTCGCCGTTCTTTCCGAAGCCTGCACCGGGAGTTCCCACAACAGCTATCTTTTCAAGCATAAGGTCGAAGAAGTCCCAGCTCTTCATGTCATTCGGGCACTTGAACCAGATATAAGGCGAATTCACGCCGCCTGTGAACTTCACTCCAAGCTTTGTCATAGTGTCGGCAATGATACGTGCGTTTTCCTGATAGTAGGCGATATTCTCGTGTATCTGTTTCAGTCCTTCATCAGTGAACACAGCCGCAGCCGCACACTGTACAGGATAGGAAACGCCGTTGAATTTGCTTCCCTGTCTGCGTCCCCAGAGCTGAGCAACACTTACTTCCGTGCCGTCGCTTGCTTTGAACTTCAGAGCCTCGGGAACGACAGTATATCCGCATCTCATACCTGTGAAGCCTGCTGTTTTCGACAGCGAGCACATCTCTATCGCTACTTCCTTGGCGCCTTCTATGCAGTAAATGCTTCTCGGCACATCGGGGTCGGTGATGAATGCTTCATAAGCCGAATCATAGATGATAACAGCATCATTCTTCTTTGCGTAGTCTATCCACTCTTTCAGCTGTGAACGTGTATATACCGAGCCTGTGGGATTATTCGGCGAGCAGAGGTAGATTATATCTGCGTGTACGTTTTGGTCGGGCATAGCCGCAAAGCCGTTTTCCTCGTTGGAATCAGCGTAGATTATCTTTCTGCCGCTCATAAGGTTTGAATCCACATAAACAGGATATGCAGGGTCGGTGACAAGGATAGTGTTGTCATCACCGAAAATATCAACGATATTTCCGCAGTCCGACTTAGCGCCGTCGTTTATGCGTATCTCCGATGCAGGAACGTCCGCACCGAAGCTTTTGTAATAGCCTGAAACAGCTTCTCTCAGGAAATCGTAGCCTGCACCGCTGTCCTCATAGCCCTTGAAAGTCTCTTTGACTCCCATCTCGTCACAGCCTTTCTTCATGGCTTCGATGACAACAGGAGCGATAGGCAGGGTAACATCTCCGATACCCATACGTATGATATCAGCGGAAGGATTGACCTCCTTGAAAGCTTTTATCTTCTTTGCGATATTTATAAAAAGGTAGTTTTTCTCCAGTTTGAGGAAATTTTCATTTAACTGCGGCATACGACATTCTCCTTTGCTTTTTCGATATATTCATCTTTTACCTCGCCGTCACAAATAAATTCGGCAGGGCCTTTCATGATAACGGTCTCATCTGACTTGTAAGTGATAGTCAGGTCGCCTCCACGGAGGTGAATGAGTATCTCCTCATCACGGGGGCAGATACCGTTCAGCACAGCGGCAACTGCACTTGCACAAGCGCCCGTACCGCAGGCATGAGTTTCTCCGCTTCCACGCTCCCACACTCTCATTTTAAGGGTGCGGCTGTCGATTACCTGAATGAACTCGGTATTTATCCTGTTCGGGAAAAGCTGATGGTTCTCGAACTCCGGCCCGGTCTTTTCAAGGTCAAGGCTGTCGGTATCACCGACGAAAATGACAGCATGAGGATTTCCCATGGATACGCAGGTAACGCTCCATGTGCGTCCGTCAGCCTCTACGGGCTGAGAGATGAATCTGTCGAGATCGCTGTTTACGGGTATATCTTTCGGAACGAGAACGGCTTTTCCCATATCCACGGTAACTGCCTCGACAATGCCGTTTACAGCGGTGAGGTGCAGATACTTGATACCCGAATTTGTCTCAAGAGTAATGTCTTCTTTATCGGTAAGACCTTTTTCGTAAACGTATTTTCCGATACAGCGTGTAGCGTTTCCGCACATCATAGCTTCCGAGCCGTCAGCGTTGAAAATACGCATACGGAAGTCAGCTTTATCGGATGGCATAATGAGGACAAGTCCGTCCGAGCCGATACCCTTGCGGACATCGCTGAGAACAACGGAGACCTTTTCGGGCTCGCTGACCTTTTCCTCAAAGCAGTTCACATATATATAGTCGTTACCGATGCCGTGCATTTTAGTAAACTTCATATTTTTGCTCCCATCGGCGGTGACTCACGGGAGAGAGCAGTAAAAGTACAGACTACAGGCAAAAAGGACTGCTAACATCCTTTCCGCCGCTGTACACACTTATTATATATCAAAGTCGTATGAATTGTCAAGGGCATATCTACACAGAACGGCACCCACCACAAACATATATCGGTATTCCGAGGGCGCTCGGAAAGCGCCCCTACAAATCGGCTATCTTTCGGTGTCTTATGTAGGGGCGAGTTCCGCTCGCCCGCATATTTCAGAAATACATAAGCTTTTGATAATCCGGAGGGAACGTCGTCCCCAGCGTTACACACGTTACGTAAAATACTGCAAAACGGAACGCCGGGGGCGGCGTTCCCTACAAAAATAAACATTCTGCTTTTGTAATGGTGAGTTCCGCTCACCCGCTTATTCCGGAAATACATATGCTTTTTTCTACACTCCGCAGGGCGCACACTGTGCGCCCCTACAATAAAAGAGCATTATGTACAATTCAGGGACAGCAAACGGCCGTCCCTGTACTACCATATTCCCTTGCATTAAATACGGCTGCTGCATCATTTTATTAAAAGCCATGAGCGACACGTATCGACAAAATTTATAATAATATGATAAAAAAATCCTTGACAAACCCCTTGCACTGTGTTATAATATCATACAGAGCGTATGTCTGCTCGATCAGGATTTTCAATGAAAATTCCGAAATATAGATGTGCGGGCCCTGTGCAACGAGACCCCGTGAACCATGTCAGGCGGGAGACCGAGCAGCATTAAGCGGATCGTTTTGTGTGCCGCAGCAAGCCTGCACATCTATGTTCCGGAATTTTTCTTTTAGGAGACTGGCCTATGCTTTTACTATCCATTATTCTGACCCGCACCAAAAGAGTGCTCATATGTCTGAAGAGAGTTCTTGTAAGAGCCCTCGCAGCTACTGCTGTCCTGACCCTTATCCTTACCGCAGGTATGGCTATTTTCTCAGGCCATGACAGCATCGGATTCAGATCAGTCATCATGTGGATGATCGTGTTCTTCGTCGGTTCATGGTTCCTGCTCTTCCTGTTTGAATCGTTCAAGTATGCAGGTTCTGTCTACCACCGCTACGATGAGGATATCATAGGAAACGCCTTTACGGGAATGAACAAGAAATCATCCATGTTTGAAATGGGTATGGAAATGTTCCACCAGCGCTATTTCGGTGACGCTCTCGAAATGTTCACCAGGATAGACAGCGGCAGTTTCAGCAAGACCAACGAAGAACAGGGTGTTCTCAGTTTCTACCGTGGCCGCTGCTATGACCTTATGGGCTGGAATCCCAATGCGGTCAACTGCTATGAGAATGCGGAAAAGCACGGCTTCCACATCCCTGAACTGCCTATTTTCCTCGCAAGATGCCATGCCGAAAACGGCAATACCTCAAAGGCTCTGGAAATGTTCAAGGCTATCATGGATTCGGATAAGAAATACAGCGAGCGTATGCGTGTTGAGATAGGTCGTATGTACATCAAACTCAACGACGGCGAAAACGCTCTGAAATGGTTCAATGAGGCCATCGACCGCCATGAATGCTATGCCAATGCTCTCGGCGGCGCTGCCATTGCCCACACTCTGCTGAGAGACTTCAAAAAGGGCGAGGAATTCTACCGCATGGCTCTCCTCAATAACATCGACGACCCAACGGGCTACAGCGGCTATTACAAGGAAATACAGGCGGCTGTCCTCCTCGAGGCCCATAATAAAGACAATCCCTGACACCGTATGAAATGAGGTGAAAGTATGTACAAGGCTCTTTACCGCAAGTGGAGACCTATGACATTCGACGACGTTATCTCGCAGCAGCAGACTACGGATACGCTGAAAAACCAGATAATGAGCGGAAAGACTGCCCATGCATACCTATTCACAGGCTCCCGTGGTACAGGTAAGACCACCTGTGCACGTATCCTCGCAAAGGCTGTCAACTGCCGCAACATGAAGGACGGCAACCCATGCCTTGAATGCGACATATGCCGTGACGCTGACAGCGGCGCTCTCACCGATATAGTCGAGATAGACGCTGCTTCAAACAATGGTGTCGATAATATCCGTGACCTCCGTGACGCTGCGGTCTATACCCCCGACAGAGGTCAGTATAAAATATACATCATCGACGAGGTGCATATGCTCTCCGCAGGCGCTTTCAATGCTCTGCTGAAAATCATGGAAGAGCCGCCCCCGTATGTGAAATTCATTCTCGCTACCACAGAGATACACAAAGTACCTGCCACCATCCTCTCACGCTGTCAGCGTTTCGATTTCAGACGCATAAAGCCCGAGGATATCGCCGCAAGACTTAAATATATCGCAGAACAGGAAGAACTCTCCCTCACCGACGGCGGCGCCGCTATGATAGCTAAGCTTGCCGACGGCGGTATGCGTGACGCTGTATCACTGCTTGACAGATGCTCGGTGGGCGGCGAGGAAATAGATGAGGATGTGGTTTCCGCTGCGGCAGGAATCGCAGGCAGAGACTACCTTTTTGGTCTCCTTGAAGCCATAAACACAGGCGATACCGCAAAGGCGCTGTCCATTACCGCTTCACTTTACGATATGTCCAAGGATATCGGAAGGCTCTGCGAAGAACTCATATCACAGCTGAGAAATATCATGCTCATCAAGGTATCACCCGATACCGCCGAAAGCCTGATAGTGTGCGTAGCTGAGGAAATGCAGAAACTCCGTGAACTTGCAGACAGCACTGAGCTTGAAACTATCATGTCCCATATTTCCATACTCCAGGAATGCAGCACCAATATGAACAGGGCTATGAACCGCCGTGTGGAATTTGAAATGGCGCTGATAAAGCTTTGCGGAAATATCAGAAACACCACGGAAGCTATTGACAATTCTGAAATATATGATAAAATAAAACAGTTGGAGGATAAGATAAAAAATGCCCCTGTACAGGTACAGAGCGGCACTCCTCAGCAACAGCAGCAGCCCGAAGTCCTTACGGCTTCTTCTCCGCCAACGGAGGCTGACCCTGCGCCTACTGTGGATATCAAGACACTGAAGCCCTCGGACCTCATCACATGCGAAAGATGGGGCGAAGTCCTGGAGGAATTCAAGAAGGTCAACCCCGCAGTTGCAGGAAGTCTTGACGGCTCGGTTGCCGCTACAGCAGGAAATATCATCTTTATCACTTCACAGAACCGCTTCTTCATCACCCTTTTCAAGGTAAGAGAAAATGCGGTATCACTCGGCTCTACCATCAGCCATGTGCTGGGGCAGCGCTACATCATCAAGGCGAGATGCACAACTACTGTCGAGGAACAGAAAGACCTCGCACAGAGCCTTATCAAAAAGGCTATCGACAACAAGATCGAAACAGCTGTGGAAAACAGCGCAAGTTTTAATAAGTAGGGAACGGCGCCCTCGCCGTTCCATTGGCAGATATATTGTTATAGTGCGGAACGCTGAGGGCGGCGTTCCCTGCAATATCAACGTTTATAAGCAAATATAAATTTGCTTTATCAATAAAATAATGTATATATTAAAGGAGAATTTTAAAATGAAAGCAAGAATACCAAGAAATATCGGCGGCGGCGGCGCTCAGAACATGAACCAGATGATCAAGCAGGCTCAGAAGATGCAGGATCAGATCACTGAACTCCAGGAAGATATCGAAGCAAGAGAGTTCTCTGCTACAGCAGGCGGCGGTGCTGTTGAGGTAGTTCTCACAGGTAAGAAGACTATCAAGTCTCTCAACATCAAGCCTGAGGCTGTTGACCCTGAGGACGTTGAGATGCTCCAGGATCTCATCATCAGCGCTATCAACGAGGCTGTAAACAATATCGAATCAACTACTGAAGCTGAAATGGGCAAGATCACAGGCGGTGTATCTCTCCCCGGCCTGTTTTAATGGCTGATGGCTGACCATAATGCTTTACCGCTGGTCATACTGGCGGAAAAGTTTGCGTCTCTCCCCGGCATAGGCATGAAGTCCGCCCAGAGGCTGGCTTACCATGTTATGTCTATGGACGAGGCGGCTGTGGAGGACTTCGCAAAGGCCCTCCTTGATGCAAAGAAAAACGTTCACTGCTGTCAGTGCTGTCAGAACCTGACCGAAAGGGACATCTGCCCCATCTGCGCTGACGATGAACGTGACCGCAGCGTGATCTGTGTTGTTGAAACTCCCAAGGACGTTACCGCCTTTGAGAGAACAAGAGAGTATAACGGAGTTTACCATGTCCTTCACGGACTCCTCTCACCTATGGATGGAATAACCCCCGATAAGCTCAGAGTAAAGGAGCTTCTTGCGAGGATAGCTAAGGGCGGAGTCAGCGAAGTCATCATGGCTACAAATCCCACTGTTGAGGGCGACGCTACAGCTATGTATATAGCAGGTCTCCTCAAACCCATGGGCATAAAGGTCACAAGACTGGCATTCGGACTCCCCGTAGGAGGTATCCTCGAATATGCCGATGAAGTGACACTTTTCAAGGCTCTCGAAAACAGAAACGATATGTAATAAAGCGTATGCACCACAAACGTGATGCATACGCTTTTCCCTTTTTATTTGTTTTTCAGGGATATATATTTCTTTCTTTTGTGTCTTCTGTATAAATAAAGTATGATTATCAGATTCGCCACGAATATCACAGGCACCAGCAGCAGAAATCCCAAAGCTAAATACGCTCCTATCACGAAATCATCCCAAAACGTTCCTCTGGTGAATAATGTGAATGTTCCTGTCAGGCCGTTGAAAATGCCGAATCCGATTATAAGCGCTATGGGCGAAAATGCAAGGTAAAACGTCCTTCTGAACCACAGCGGCTCCTCTGCTGTTTCTTCGGGGAAAGGAAGCCTGTGTACCAGAAAATATCCCGTCATGTAGAGCAGTGATGTATCAAATACCGCAAGGAATATCAGCAGTATTACCAGTTCATTTTCACCGAAGCCATGCCAGAATGTGCCGTCAACGAAACTGCATACCGATATGAAAACTCCGATAGCTGTGATAATGCACGATAACCTGAAAAGTTTTCTGCCTTTACTCATCATCTCATCACTCCTTATCATTGCAGCACAAACGGCACGATCCAGCAGAATAAAGGCACGCAAGCGATCACAATCGGTACAGCCTTCAGCATATCTTCTGCTTCCTTCCTGTACTGTTCGATGTCCTTTCCTTTACTGCTGATAAATCTGAATACCAGAAATATCACTATTGCTGTGATCGCCCTTCCTGCAAAGAATAATGTCACAGGATTCAGCAGAAGCGCTATGGTAAGGAATACCTGTCCTATGCTCTCGATTATAGTGAGACCTGCTCCTGCAAGTCCTTCGCCTGTTCTGTCGGCAGGCTCTGCTGCAAGATAGACCATCACTACAAATATGCCGTATATCAGCAGAAATTTCGCACCGTTCCTGCATTTCTGCCTTATCCATTCATATGTATTCATGAGCTCACCGCCTTACATATACTGCTGACTGTCGCCTGATTTTTTGTCGTACACCTTATTTGCTATCGCAACGCCTGCCACAAAGAGAAAGGCTATCAGCGAAGGAGGAAATATGAAAACTGTCAGAAACGGGAGAACGAGCAATGCGAATATCATCAGGAAATCTATTACGAAAAAGCCTGTAAATCCGTTAAAAACGCATACGTCAAAGTAGGCGCCCATTACTATTATATAAATTACAAGAAGGATCCTTATCACTTTAGCTGCCTTGCTGCACTTGATAAGCCATTCGGGTCTGTTTTTCATACTCTCATCTCCTTTGACTGTATTTTAACACATATTCTATTAAATAGTAAGATGTATAGTGTCACTATCACAGTGACATATGTCACTTCTTATTTTTCGTTATTATGCTGTATCATTGCTTCTTTGTGCGGTGATTACTTGTGCAGATATACAAAGTCAAAAATTATTTTTTCAATATTCAATGGGTTTGCATTGAAAAAGGCCTCTTTTCTGACCTCTTATGAACGGACACTTCACCGTTCAGAGTTCAGAAAGGAGGTCATTTTTTATGCCCGATAAATCACTTAAATCAAAACGTGACGCTTTCTGCTGCTGGTATGTTATTCTCGGCAATGCCTTTGAAGCTGCCGAAAGAGCTGGATTTCCGAAAGAGACTGCCGTCAGCGACGCAGTGAAATGTCTGCGCTCTCAGGAATGCAGGAAGAATATCGCCTCGCTCCGTGAGCTTCTCTCAGACAGCGGTAACGTTGCGGCTGGTCTGAAGCGTCTTGCTTTCGGAAGCTGCACCGATGCGGTCTACCTCGTCTTTGCAGACGAACTTCCTCCCCCGTCAATTATCGAGGGACTTGATCTTTTCAACGTCTCCGAGATAAAACGTGTGAAAGGCGGAGGCGTTGAGGTCAAGCTTTTCGACAGGCTCAAGGCGCTGGAAAAGCTGTTTGAACTGGAGAATTCCTTCACCGACCGGGACAAGGCCGCCGACCTTATAACGGCTCTGACAGCAAGCGCAGAGGAGAGTGACAGCATTGAGGATAAGTAAACTTTCGGCAAAGCAGAAGCTTACCATGAACTGGTGGGGCGACCCGAAATACAGCGATTACGATGCTGTTATATGCGACGGCGCTGTAAGAAGCGGCAAGACCTTGTCCATGTCGCTGGGATTCGTACTCTGGGCTTCGGCAAGCTTTGACGGCGGAGCATTCGCCATCTGCGGCAAAACAGTAACATCTCTCCGCAGAAACGTGATAACTCCCCTGCTGCCCATGCTCAGGGACTATGGCTTCACCTGCATCGAAAAGGTGAGCAGAAGCTACATCGACCTTACCTTTCTCGGACACACCAACCGTTTCTACCTTTTCGGAGGCAGAGACGAGGGCTCGGCGGCGCTGATACAGGGCATGACTCTCTCGGGAGTTTTCCTCGATGAAGCCGCACTTATGCCACGCTCATTCGTTGAACAGGCTCTGGCACGATGCTCGGTCAGCGGCTCGAAAATGTGGTTCAACTGCAACCCCGACAATCCCGCTCACTGGTTCTACACCGAGTGGATAAAGAAGGCAGAGGAGAAACACGCTCTCTACATCCATTTCACTATGGACGACAATCCTTCACTGTCGGATGCACTGAAACAACGCTACCAAAGGCTTTACTCAGGAGCATTCTACGACCGCTTCGTGCTGGGGAAATGGACTGCTTCACAAGGCGTGGTATATCCCATGTTCAGCGAGAAAAAGCACGTATACAGCGGAGATGTGGAATGTGAAAGATTTGTCATCTCCTGCGATTACGGCACCGTCAACCCGAGTTCCTTCGGCTTATGGGGACTCAGCGGCGGAGTATGGTACAGGCTAAGCGAGTACTACTACTCATCAAAGAGGGAAGGAGTTTCACGGACGGATGAAGAGCATTACGCCGCTCTGGAAAGGCTTGCAGGCGGCAGGGAGATAAGCAGGGTCATTGTCGATCCCTCTGCTGCAAGCTTCATCGAGTGTATCCGCAGACACGGAAGATTCAGAGTGGTAAAGGCTGACAACGACGTTATCACGGGAATAAGAAACGTGAGCTCTGCCCTCAGCGAAAACAGGCTGAGATTCCATGAGTCATGCAGGGACATCATACGTGAGTTCCATCTTTACAGCTGGAACGAAAAAACAGGCACGGACGCTCCCATAAAGGAAAACGACCATGCCATGGACGATATGCGCTACTTTGTGGCGGATATGCTGAAAAATGACGGAGACGGCGGCTTCTTCGCTCTCTCCGTATCAAGATGAAAGGAGGGAAAATGTGCTGTTCAGAAAGAAAAAAGACAAAGCTGTAACTCCTCAGCTAATATCGGCACAGCGCAGTCAGTGCGGAGAAAATCTGCTCCCTGCCGCTGTCGAGCCGTATGAAAAGGAGCTTTACGACAGGCTTCGTTTCGCCGTTCCTATCATAGATGCGGCTGTAATGAAGATAATCCGTCTGACAGGCGGTTTCAGAGTTGTATGCTCCGATGAGGCTTATCAGGATGACCTTGACCGCTTCCTTGAAAATGTTCCTGTCGGTATATCAGGGCGCTCAATCGGCACTTTCGTGGATAACTTCCTCGACAGCCTTCTCACTTACGGCAGTGCTGTGGGAGAGATAGCCGCTGATCCCGAAGAACAGAAGATCGCAGGTCTGTGGGAAGGCGATGTTTCAAGGCTGCGCATTACAAGCGGAAACGATCCCTTTGCAAGGCGCTATTCACTGATACTCCCCGACGGTACGTCAAAAACTCTGGAGCGCCCCGAAAATATACTCTACGCTTCACTTACGGGCGGACATTCAGTCCTCCGTGGACTTCCTGCACTCAGCAGCATTCTCCTCAGGATATACGAATGTATCGGTCAGAACTTTGACCGTGCAGGCAATGTAAGATACGCTGTGACCTACAAGCCGACAGGCGACACAGGAGATATGGTCTATACCCGTGAAAGGGCTCAGCAGATAGCAAGAGAATGGGCTGACGGAATGAACTCGGCTAAGTACGGTCAGGTCAAGGACTTCGTGGCTGTAGGCGATGTGGATATCAAGGTAATAGGCGCTGAAAATCAGCTTTTCGACACCAATGTGCCCGTTCGTCAGCTTCTTGAACAGCTGGTGGCAAAGCTTTCTATACCGCCTTTCCTGCTTGGGCTCAGCTGGAGCAGTACAGAGAGAATGTCGGCTCAGCAGGCGGATATCCTCACTTCCGAGCTGGAATATTACCGCCGTCTGCTCACACCTGTCATTTGCGACATCGGCAATGCCTATCTCTGCTCGGTGGGTGCGGAATGTACCTGTCATGTAGAGTGGGACAACATCAATCTTCAGGACGAATCTGCTCTTGCAGAGGCTCGTCTGAAAAATGCTCAGGCTCATGAGATAGAGCTTAGAAATCAGAAAACAGAAAGCAGTAATTAGAAATGCAGGAGCGACATTCCGTCGCCCATTGAGAAATCTGAAAATAATATGGACAGATGATCTGTCTGAGAATAATTGGAGGTAAACTTATGTATAACGATATCAGACTTGAAAAGGGTATGTACAATCTCAGCGGCAAGTCATTCACTGCCGCACTTGAGGAACTTGATCCATCATCCGCATACTGCGGAACTCCCCTCGAAAAGCTTGACGCATTCGAGAGACAGCTCAAGCGCTTCAACATCCGTGTAAGCGGTCAGGACTGCGACCGTGTGGAGAAGTTCTTCTCATCTACCGAGACAGCCGTTCTCTTCCCCGAATTCGTAACAAGATGCATCCGCAAGGGCTTTGACGAAACTGTCATCTCATCAGTTTGCGCCGCTAAGACTATCAATTGCAGCAGCAAGTATCTGGGCTGTGTCCTTGACGATGACGATGAATACACGACTACCGATCAGGGCGTTGAACTTCCTGCGGCTACAGTCACAGAGGATACTGTCGGTATCACGCTTGGCAAGTACGGCAGACTTATCAGCGCTTCATATGAGGCGGTACGTCAGCAGAGACTTGATGTGTTCGGCGTTATGCTGAGAAGTATCGGTGTAAAGCTGGCTGTATCCGTGGCTAAGGAGGCTTTCACCGTGCTTAAAACAGGTGCGGCTTCCATCTCGGGAAATGAACTCACCTATGCAAAGCTTGCCGAACTTTACGGTGAATTCGACTGCTTCGACATGACAACAGTTATCGCTCCCCCTGATCTTGCGGCTAAGATCGCAGCTATGGATCAGATCGCCGAGACCTGTTCTTATTCCGAGGGCAAGCTTATTCTCCCGTTCGGTGCGGAACTTATCAAGTCTGCGGCGGCTGACAGCAATACCATCATCGGTATCGACCGCAGATTCGCACTTGAATTCATCACAAGCACAGACCTTGTTATGGAGACAGACAAGCTTATCGACCGTCAGCTGGATCAGATCACGGTATCCATAACCTGCGGCTTCAAGAAGATCGCAGCGGACGCTGTAAAGGTGCTTACTATCGGAAGCTAAAATAAAAAAGCGGAGAAGCCGCACATTCCGGGGTCAAGGGGGATGTTATCTCCCTTGCGGAGAGGGGTACGGGGAGAGGCAGAGCCTCTCCTAAAAGGTAGTGTGACGGCGAAGCAATGTCACACGGACGGTTGACAATCATTCCCCTCGGCTTGATCGACGAGATAATTACCGTAAACATTGCTTCGCCGCATTCTTTTTATTAAAAAGGAGGTCTTTACATGACACAGGAAACCCTTGACAAGATAAACAAATTCACCCGCAGACCGCTCACCAAAGACGAAGTCTATACCTTCTCGGTGATACTCTGCGACAACGAAATAGACCGTGACCTTGAACGCTTTTCCGATAACGCACTTGTTACCCTCAGTGAAAGCTTCATCGGCAGGACGGGCATTTTCGACCACGACCCAAGCTCAGCCAATCAGAATGCACGTATCTTCGGCACTGAGGTAGTGACCGACGACACCAAGACCACTTCCGACGGCCGCCCCTACAAGTATCTGAAGGCTGAAGCCTACATGGTACGCACCGACGATAACAAGAACCTCATAGCCGAAATAGACGGCGGTATCAAGAAAGAAGTCAGCATTTCCTGCTCGGCGGCAAAGCGTATCTGCTCGGTATGCGGCTGTGATGCCGATAACTGCTCTCACAGAAAGGGTATCACCTACAGCGGCAAGGTTTGCCACACCATTCTTGACGATATCACCGATGCCTATGAATGGAGCTTCGTAGCTGTCCCCGCTCAGGTAAACGCAGGTGTCACCAAGCGCTTCACCGACAGCGAGAGAGTTTACTCAGCCCATGAAGCCGATATCATGGCGGCTGACGATGAACTCCGCCGTGACATACGCAGATGTGCATACTTCGCAGCCGGCCGTGACGCAGCTGATATGGCTTCCCTTTCGGCTAAGAATATGTCCACATCTCAGCTTATCGCTTTCAAGAAAAGCTTGGAGGCAAGGTGCAGGGGCGGAGTTGAGATACAGCTTGCCTGCGATACCGCAAACGACGAAGCTTCGGGCTTTTCAATGAGATAGGAGGAATTTATGAATATCACCACTGTTAAACTGCTGTTCAGGCTTTTTTCGGGATTCGACTGCCGTACTTCCCCGGAATACGATCCTGTCATCGAAATGTCTGTGCAGGAAGTCGAAAGAATGCTCAAGCCCGATGCCGACCACACAGATATAAGGCTTTGCTATCTCAGTGCTGCTCTTGCCAATTACAGATACCGTCAGATGCTCTGCGCCCAGGACAGGTCCGAGATAACATTTGCAGGAAAAATGTCAAAGGCGGAACATGATATTTCCCTTAACTATGCCGAAAAGATGTTCAGGGACTATCTCGGCCTCTGCAATGACCTTATCATCACAACAGATTTCGTATTCATGGCTTTCGGAAAGGGAGAGGAGGTATAACTCATGCTTAAAGATATCCTTGACAGCATTGTAAGCAAATTCACAGAAAAGGAAGTTGAGAATGTTTACAGCGCATTCGACGCTTATCCCGTTGAGAAAAAGGGAGATTTATTCACTGTTGTGGGCATAGGCGCTTTCGAGACTGCTCCGCCCATATATTCGCAGTTCACGGTATATCTTCCTTTCAAAACGGAAATAGAAGTAAATACCACCGCAAAGAGAGATATGTCAATGGTCGAACTTTACAACTACTACTGCGACAATATCGAGCCTGTCATTATGGATATGGCGGATATGAACTGCACTGTAAGAAAAATGGCTGTCAGATACGACAGCAACATCCAGCGCCTTGTCATGACAGTAAAGTTTGAAGCAACGGGCATGAGCAAAATGGAGAGGAGCACAGTATGAGCACCGTAACTGAAATTACTTCCCGTGAAGCAATGCCTGTTACAGTGGGAGGATGTACGGTATACTGCGACAGCTTCAGAGTCTCCGCTGTCAGAGCCGTAAACGAAGAAACTACTGTAGACGGCGAAAGCGTTATTACCTCATCGGGACTGAGAGCGGCAAGGCTCGTTTTCTCAGGCAGGATATACGATGAGACCCATCCCCTGCGCTTCCTTACCGATATAAGTTCACCCATGTCAGGCGGTCAGGCCTACACTATCACGTACAGAGGGATACGCTTCACAGGCTGCATATTGCAGAAATACGAACTTACCGACAGCTGCCGTGACTGGATGGAGGTCTCCCTTACACTTATCACTTACAGCGAAGCAGAGGTGATACAGGAATGACACAGCTCATCCTTGTCAGACGTGACCTGAGCACATCAACAGCCGCAGATATACTCTCATTCTCATTCAGAAAGGATGCTTATCTCCCCTACACAAAGCTGTCTGCGGCTTTTATTGCCGATATCGCAGATACCGATGAATATGCTGAAGCTAAACTTTACGTAAACGGCAGCCTTATTCATCACGGCTGTATTGAGACCCTTGACCTGCGCAAAAGCGGAAAGGTACAAAAAGTATATCTCACATCAAGCGGATTCACCTCACAGCTATGCCGCAATCAGATAGAGCCGGGGCTGAAAATGGGAGTTTCCCTCAACAGCCTCATGGACAGCTTCTGCACTCTCCCCTATGTTGAGCATGAGAATAACGCAGACACAAGCAACTACATCTACGTAAAGCAGAATACCGCTATGTGGGACGCAGTAGCTTCGCTTTCCTATAAGCTTGCGGGCACTTATCCCTATATTCGTGGGACAAATACGGTCATGATAACACCGTTTCTGCTTCCCGTTGAACACAGATTCACCGAAAGCAAATGCCTTTTCTCGGGAATTACTGCCGACCGCCGAAAGCTGGGAAGCAATTATCACATGGCGGATATCAACGGCGAATACGGACACTACGACCTTGAGGATGCCGATACTCTCAGCTACAAACTGGTGAGACATACCTATGCAGAGCTGGATATGCGTTTTCTCTATTCTCCTCAGCAGGCGCTGGAGTACAGGGACAAAATGGACTGCCGTGCTATGAAAAGCAGGTATATAGTCTACAGCGACTACAACGGCGAGGACCTATGGGACAGGCTTTATATCGACGGTCAGCCTGTGGGACGTATCAGCTTTGTTGAGATAAACGGCAGCAGCAAGGGCATAATCACACGAACAGGAGTTTATTCTGACAAGTTCCCGAAAGAATGACCTTTGCATACAATGCAGAGGGAGGAAACTACAATGCATAACGAAGTCACATTAAGCTCTCTCAGCGAGGGCGAAAAGGGCATTGTCGGAAGTATATCCGCAGAAAGGGATATGCGTGACCGTCTGCGTTCTCTTGGACTCATAGAAGGCGGAAGTGTGGTATGTCTGCACAAAGGGCCTTATGGCGGGATCGCCGCTTACCTGATATGCGGAGCGGTCATAGCCATACGCAGAGAGGACGCAGATAGCATCACGGTATACAAAAATCAAAATGAGAGGAAGAAAATATAATTACTTATTTGATTTTATTATAATTGCATTTTCACGAACGAACAGCAATTATACTTGAAATTCCTTGTAATATAGGAAAATCATATTACCGCTATTTAAAATTATTATATTTATATGTAATCTCATTTATTTCATTTGAAATGCTGATTTATCAAGCTATAGCAACACATTTAAGCTGTATAATATATTTTTATGCTATTATTGATAAAACATATTACGTTAACCGAGGTTAACAACTCTACAATTTGGATAATTTTATGTTATAATTAACAACAGAAATTGGCCAATCTTCTACACAAAAAATAAAAACGAACAACAAAAACGTAAAAAGTGAAAGGAAATTCAAACAATGAAAAAAATAATGAAGAAAGTGACAGCAACAATTTCTGCAGCTATTATGTGTGCAGTACCAATGATAAATGGTGTTACCGCTAACGCTGCAAAGCCTCATTCCACAGATTATCTTGATGGAAGAAACTATTACAGAGAGGTATGGGTAGAAAGAACATACAGAAGCAACTTCCATTCAACATATCTCGTAGGTGATGCAAACTTAGATAACAAGATCACCCTTGCAGATGCATTATGCATCTCACAGCATATCCAGAACAAAAATAAGCCGATATGCTACTATGCAGCAGATGTTGACGGAAACGGAAGCATCGACAGTTATGATGTATACCTTGTTCAGGCATGGGATGCAGGCCAGATCGGAAACTTCGCAGACCTCCAGGATTACTACAAAAAACTTAAAAATTACAATCCTTCAGGAACATACAGAGTTTATTCCAATGACGGATACAACACCTTCTCAGCTGTTCTCATAGGCGACATCAATAACGACGGCAAAGTAAAACTTAACGATGCACTTATGCTCAGCCAGTGCCTGAATAACAATAAGGGATACAGACTCTTCTACAATGACGAAGAGAATTTAACAAGAGTCCGCAGAGCCGGAGACATAAACAACGACGGCCGTGTAAACACACAAGACGTAGATCTCATCTGCTCTATCGATGCAGGTGTTCGTCAGAATTTCGACGAATTTGTATAATTCATTTTCAATCTGATTTTATCTTAATTTCCATGTAATTATAACCCCAAAAAAAGGTGCGGTATTTTTTACCGCACCTTTTGCTATATCCGTAAATCGTTATGGTCTTGGAGCAATTGAATTTGTAGCCGAGAACAGAGACTTTGTAGGAGCAACAGGGCTCATGAGTACCTTTCCTGTACCTCTGTAAACGTTTACAAAGCCTTCACCGCTGACTGCTGAACCGATAAGGCTCCTTGTTGACTTTTCAACTGTGAATTCCAGATTAGCCGACCAGCACAGAGCGAGAGGTCCGTCGATCTTGAGAGTCTCGTTATTCAGCTCGATCTCAACAAGCTCAGCCATAGGAACGTTGCTCTCCAGTGCAGCTACACCGTTTCCGCTGAGTGAAAGGTTGAAGAGTCCCTCGCCGCCGAGAACAGCTGACGAAACATTTCTTCTTGAAACGATATTATGGTTTACAGTACCGTCACAGGCAAGGAACATACCGTCCTCGATCACCATACCCTGGCCCCACTGTGCAACATCCTGAAGGATGATATACTTATATGTAGGCTCAAGAGCGAGAGTGCCCACACCTCTGTACTCAGGCTTTACAGCGGATTCCTTAGTAACAGCGCCTTTGAACATTTTGCCCATAAAGTCGCCTACACCCTTTACGTTAGTGGAAAGTTCGATATTGCCCAGCATCCACTGCATAGCGCCTGCCTGAAGAACAGCAGAGTTTTTGCCGTCCATATTGATAAGGACCTGTCTGCGGCGAACTCCCATTTTGCTCATGAAGAAGCCTGTCTGAGCAGAAGCAGGAGATAAGCTGAGGTCTGCGCCGTATTCGAGTACGCTGAAGTTGCCGAGGGAAGCTGTGATCATACGATTGTTATTTGTCAGATTTTTAATGTTCAAAGTGAACACCTCCATATATTTATTATAAAGCTATTATACAATATAAATATCGCAAAGTCAATATATTCACGGCTTAGTGATCGCCTTTTTTGCTTTCGTACATTAAAGCAAATCGTCAAAATGCCATCAGCGATCAACATTTTTTCACAGTGTCAGAAAGAGCATTAATTAATTTCTTTAATATTAGCAAACCGCAAAATATTTTGTTAAATAAGAAAAAAATATCATTTTTGCCCGATTTTATCAGACTGAAGATTTTTGTATCTGATTTAATCAACCCTATCCGAGTTTTACAGATAGTATTTTTTATATCATATTATCCATTCTGCTAATTTTATCACGTAATTGTCCGCACATATTTTTTTGCAGATTTTCGGTCAAAAATCGACTTTGACATTTTCGCCACAAAATTTGATAGTTTGGTTTTCAACTATGTGTAAACCGTTTTTTGAGCGATTATCTTTTAGATTATTAACAAAGAGTTAACATTTTATTTTAAACAAATTAGAGCAAGATAGTGATAATTATAAGCAATATTGTTTATTGAAACTTTCCCCAAGTTGTCTTATAATACAATTGTCGGATGCGGAAAACGACGAAAAATCGGCTTCTGATCCGCAATTACTTACGATACATTTTTGTGTCCTGTAACAAATCGGCAAGTATGCTGCTGTCCTGCGAATTCGGTTTAACTCCACCGAAATGAGATCGTACTAATCATTCTCAGCAAACATCTAACGAGTATAAACTGTTATTGAACATTAATGCCTATAATATGTTTGATCGCCTAAAGCAGTTTTCAGTTGCTTCATACGCTGGTCACAAGCCATGATCCAGCAGGCTCACATACGGCACTTCGGAATCGTGCCCGCCGAGAGGCATTTGCGTATAGAGGGTGCGCAATTGCTATTGAAGGGTAGCGACCTTGATTGGCTTTTTGAGAGGGTGTCAATGAAGGTCGTTATTTTTCTGTCATTCCGATATAATCCATTCTTCATCTATACTTTGATCTAATATGTTTTATTTCTTTTGAGAGACGTTCTATGAACGCCTCTTTCTTTCATTTCAGAGACTTTTCGCACCTCAGTGGTGCGTATTTTTTATAGCTTATTTGATTAAAAGATAAATTTATATAAAGTGGGCTTGACAAAAAATGTAAAGCGTGCTATACTATAGCCACAGCAGAAGTAAAGCAAACTTTACATAGCAAAGGAGGAAACGACATGATCGGAAATATACATGATTTTATAGAAGCTGCTCTGCCATGGATTGCTATGGCCGTTGCCATTACAGTTGTCGCAGCTTACAGCGATCTCGGACAATCTCATAAAGAGGAGAAGAAAATTGAAAAATAAGATACAGGAACTGCGGAAAGCACGGAAGGTCACTCAGCAGGAACTTGCCGACGCTCTCAGTGTCACACGACAAACTATAATATCACTGGAAAACGGAAAATACAATGCCTCCCTTACTCTTGCACACAAAGCGGCTCAGTTCTTCGGGATAACCATTGAGGAACTGTTCATATTTGAGGGAGAGGAAAATTTATAAGGAGAATAATTATGGAAGATTTCAGAAATACATTAAAGAAGAGATCAGCTTTATGGCTGCTGTTACTGATCGTATCCGTATCGGGAATTGGATTATTTTTTGTATTTGGCGGAATGGTTTTCGGCATGAACGTAGAACTCAGACGCTCTTTCGGCGGTATGTTCGGTTTTCTGTTTATTATGTCATCGGTATCTTTAGCAACCATAGGGACGACGCTCGGCGATGAAAAGAAGCTCAAGGAAAAGTATATACTCAGCACCGATGAAAGGAACCTAAATATCGAGGTAAAATCATCCAATGTGACATTGAACATCGTAATGGTATGTCTTTTTATAGGATTCATATTTTTGGCTCTGTTTTTCGGCAAAGACGCCGCTACCATACCCGGAGTTGCCTTTTATGGGATATGGTTCATTAAAAATGTTGTCAAGAGCTATTACAACAAGAAGATGTAAACCAAAGGAGAATAATCATGGAAGAATTCAGGAAAAAAATAAAGTTCAGATTTCAATTATGCACAATGTATATGTGTTCGGGAACAATGTTATATTTCCTGCTGCAATGCCTTACCGAGAATGTTCCCGACTTCTCAAGAGGTATGCTGACAGGACTTCTTGTAGGCGGCGACCTGCTTGCATTAGTTTATATGATAAGATGCTGCGTTCTTCTCCGTGACGAGAAGAAACTGAAAGAGGCATACATCAAGTCCAAGGACGAACGCAACAACGAGATCTCCAAGGAGACAATGCGTACCGCATCAGTTATCACCCTGATGTGTACAGGCCTTGCAATAATAATCACAGGCTTTTTCAGCATTACCGTCAGCATGACACTGTTCGCTGACCTGACCGTAAGCACACTAATAGTGCTTCTTGTCAATGCCTTTTACAAGAAGAAGATGCAAGGTTACGAAAGTGTCTTTGATTCGGGGAAGTCGGGGGCGCCGTTCCCAACATTTCAACTATTCTGCGAAAATGATTTTGTAGGGAACGCCGCCCTCGGCGTTCCACACCATTTGCATCAAAGGACGGCCAGAGACCGCCCCTACATTCTCAATACATATAATTGCATCTGTGTTCGGGCGGATGATATCCGCCCCTACAAAGCTTACAGCTTAACCGACAAGGGCGCACGGAATGCGCCCCTACGTTTTGTTTATCGTGTGTGCTGTTATCTGAGGACGGCCAAAGGCCGCCCCCTACATTCTCGATACATATAATCGCATCTGTGTTCGGGCGGATGATATCCGCCCCTACAAAGCTTACAGCTTAACCGACAAGGGCGCACGGAATGTGCCCCTACGTTTTGTTTATCGTGTGTGCTGTTATCTGAGGACGGCCAGAGGCCGCCCCTACATTCTCGATACCATATAATTGCATCTGTGTTCGGGCGGATGATATCCGCCTCTACAAAGCTTACAGCTTAACCGACAAGGGCGCACGGAATGCGCCCCTACGTTTTGTTTATCGTGTGTGCTGTTATCTGAGGACGGCCAGAGGCCGCCCCTACATTCTCAATACATATAATTGCATCTGTGTTCGGGCGGATGATATCCGCCCCTACAAAGCTTACAGCTTAACCGACAAGGGGCGCACGGAATGCGCCCCTGCGGTTTTGTTTATCGTGTGTGCTGTTATCTGAGGACGGTCTAAGGCCGCCCCTACATTCTCAATACATATAATTGCATCTGTGTTCGGGCGGATGATATCCGCCCCTACAAAGCTTACAGCTTAACCGACAAGGGGCGCACGGAATGCGCCCCTACGGTTTTGTTTATCGTGTGTGCTGTTATCTGAGGACGGCCAAAGGCCGCCCCCTATAAATCATTCTCAATTCTCAATTCTTAACTCTCCGTTCTCAATAAAAAAAGAAGACTCCCCGACACTTGTACGTATCGGGGAGTCTTCTTTATATAAATGTCGGTGAACTGACTAATTCAAGCGGAACGGGCGAAATCGAGGAATTCAATACAATTCCGAATCCCGCATTCCGAATTCCGAATTAAACCAATCATTACCGTAAAGCTTTTCTGTGAAAAATTACTTCTCAGCGAGCTTTGTGAGGTATTCGTAACGATTAGCTGCTGTCTTCTCAGCCTTCTCGAACAGCTCCTTAGCACGATCAGGGAATGAACGTGTGAGAGCGCTGTAACGAGCCTCGTTCATGATGAATTCCTGATATGACTCTGTTGGAGCCTTGGAATCGAGCTGGAATGGGTTCTTGCCCTCAGCAGCAAGACGAGGATCATAACGGAAGTTGTTCCAGTAGCCGCACTTAACAGCCTTCTCCATCTCAGACTGACAGTTAGTCATACCGCCCTTGATAGAGTGCATCTCACAAGGTGCATAACCGATGATGAGTGATGGTCCCGGATAAGCCTCAGCTTCCTTGATTGCCTTGAGTGTCTGGTTCATATCAGCACCCATAGCGATCTGTGCAACATAGATGTAACCGTAGCTCATAGCGATATCAGCAAGACGCTTCTTAGCAATTGCCTTACCTGCTGCAGCGAACTGTGCTACCTGACCGATGTTGGAAGACTTGGAAGCCTGTCCGCCTGTGTTAGAGTAAACCTCGGTATCGAATACCATGATGTTTACATCTTCGCCTGTAGCGAGAACGTGGTCAAGACCGCCGAAACCGATATCATAAGCCCAACCGTCACCGCCGAAGATCCATACGGACTTCTTGGAGAGGTAGTTCTTGTTTTTAAGGATATCTGTCTTCTTGTCGCACTGACAGTCGCACTTCTCGAGCGCAGCAACGAGAGCATCTGTTGCAGCTGTATTCTTTGCACCATCGTTAACTGTTGCGAGGTATTCATCAGCAGCAGCCTTAACCTCTGCGGATGCCTTGTCGCTTGCAGCGATCTCCTTTACCTCTTCGATGAGTCTCTCACGGATAGCCTTCTGACCGAGATACATACCGAGACCGTGCTCAGCGTTGTCCTCGAACAGTGAGTTAGCCCATGCAGGACCGTGACCGTTTGCATCAACAGTATATGGTGATGTAGCAGCAGGACCGCCCCAGATTGAAGAACATCCTGTTGCGTTTGAGATGTACATTCTTGAACCGAAGAGCTGAGTGATGAGTCTTGCATATGAAGTCTCAGCACAGCCTGCACATGAACCTGAGAATTCAAGGAGTGGCTTCTTGTACTGGCTTGAGATAACATTAGCGTCAGTAGCTACATCTGTCTTCTCTGTAACCTTAGCAACGCAGTAATCGAATACTGCCTGCTGTGGCTCCTGTGACTCTCTTGGAACCATCTTGAGAGACTTAGTCGGGCAGACACCGATACATACGCCGCATCCCATACAATCCATAGCAGAAACAGCAAGTGTGTACTTGTACTCTGTCTTTACGATCGGCTTAGGAGCGATCTTGATGTTCTCAGGAGCAGCAGCAACCTCAGCTTCTGTCAGAGCGAAAGGACGGATTGTTGCGTGTGGGCAGACAAATGAACACTTGTTACACTTTGCACAAGTATCCTGATTCCACTCAGGAACCATAACAGCAACTCCACGCTTTTCATATGCAGAAGCACCCTGCTCGAATGTACCGTCAACGTGATCTGAGAAAGCAGAAACAGGAAGTGTATCACCGAGCATCTTGCCAACAGGGTTCATGATGCCTTCAACCATCTTTACGAGCTTATCCGGGCCCTCGAGCTTTGCAGGTGCGGAATTATCAACAGCGTTTGCCCACTCAGCAGGAACATCTACCTTAACGTAAGCATTTGCGCCAGCGTCGATAGCCTTCTCGTTCATCTGAACGACCTCGATACCCTTCTTCATGAACTTCTGAGCCTTCTCCTTCATGTAGCCGATAGCCTCAGCCTCAGGAAGAACCTTTGAAAGTGAGAAGAATGCAGACTGGAGAATTGTGTTTGCACGCTTGCCAAGACCGATCTCCTGTGCAAGGTCTATTGCGTTAACCAGATAGAGCTGGATGTTGTTCTTAGCGATATACTGCTTTGTATCAGCTGTGAGGTGCTGATCGAGCTCCTCGGGCTTCCACTGGCAGTTGATGAGGAATACACCGCCCGGCTTTACATCGTTTACCATCTTGTAGCCCTTGAGGATGTAGGATGGGTTATGACAGGCAACAAAGTCAGCCTTGTTTATGTAGTAAGGGCTCTTGATTGGCTTATCGCCGAAACGGAGGTGTGAAATTGTGATACCGCCGGTCTTCTTTGAGTCATACTGGAAGTAAGCCTGAACGTACTTGTCAGTGTGGTCACCGATGATCTTGATAGAGTCCTTGTTAGCGCCAACAGTACCGTCGCCGCCGAGACCCCAGAACTTGCACTCGATAGTACCTTCTGCTGCGGTGTTAGGAGCATCTTCCTCAGCGAGTGAGAGATTTGTAACATCGTCAACGATACCGAGTGTGAACTGTGGCTTAGGATCAGCCTTAGCGAGTTCAGCATATACAGCAAATACAGATGCAGGAGGAGTATCCTTTGAACCGAGACCGTAACGGCCGCCGATAACCTTGATACCGTTTCTGCCTGTAGCATTAAGAGCTGCTACTACATCGAGGTAGAGAGGCTCACCAAGAGAACCTGGCTCCTTTGTTCTGTCGAGTACAGCAATTGTCTTAGCTGTTGCAGGAATTGCCTCAACGAGCTTTTCAGCTGAGAACGGACGGAACAGACGAACCTTAACGATACCGACCTTCTCACCCTTCTTGTTCAGGTAGTCGATAACTTCCTCAGCAACGCCGCAGATAGAACCCATTGCAACGATAACACGCTCTGCATCAGGAGCACCGTAGTAATTGAAGAGCTTGTAATCAGTACCGAGCTTTTCGTTTACCTTGTTCATGTACTCCTCAACGATTCCGGGAACAGCATTGTAGTAAGAGTTGCAAGCCTCACGGTGCTGGAAGAAGATATCACCGTTTTCGTGAGAACCACGCATTGTAGGATTCTCAGGATTAAGAGCACGGTCACGGAATGCCTTTACAGCATCCATATCGCACATTTCCTTCAGATCCTCGTAATCCCATGTCTCGATCTTCTGGATCTCATGAGATGTACGGAAACCGTCGAAGAAGTTGATGAAAGGAACTCTGCTCTTGATAGTAGCGAGATGAGCAACAGCAGCAAGATCCATAACTTCCTGTGGGTTTGTCTCAGCGAGCATTGCAAAACCGGTCTGACGACAAGCGTAAACGTCAGAGTGGTCACCGAAAATGTTAAGTGCGTGAGAAGCAACGCAGCGTGCAGAAACATGGAACACGCAAGGAAGCAGCTCACCTGCGATCTTGTACATATTCGGGATCATAAGGAGAAGGCCCTGAGAAGCAGTATATGTTGTAGTAAGAGCACCGGCATTCAGAGAACCGTGAACAGTACCTGCTGCACCGGCTTCAGACTGCATCTCTTCAACCTTAACGGTAGTGCCGAAAATGTTCTTTACGCCCTGCGCAGACCACTGATCGACATAGTCTGCCATCGGGCTGGAAGGTGTGATCGGATAAATACCGGCAACTTCCGTGAAGGCATAAGAAACATATGCAGCGGCATTATTGCCGTCCATTGTTTTCATTTTTCTTTTGATAGCCATAGGATTGACCTCCTGAGTAAGAATTGAGTTATTGACGTTATATCAAGGAAAACGCATAACATCGTTAACCTTGTATAACTACTTTAAATATTATAGCACAAACACTTTATTTTGTAAACACCTTTTTTACTAATTAGCAAATACTAACAATAAAACTTGGCTATTTTTATGCATCCCACCATATCAGCGGCTATTTCGACGAAAATACGATCAAAACAATACCCAAGAGGCCTATGTGAAATATGACGATTTTGTGACTTTGTATTTGTGCAAACCAACAGAAATATTGTTCTAAATATTAATTTTTTATGAATGGGCTTGACGTTTCGACAATTATACTGTATAATACATATAGTGTTAAATAATCACGAATTATTAACACTCGTTTTGTTGTCTCCTTTCTTTTGTTCTACACATATTTATTTTCATTTGTTTAAGTTAAGCAAGGCATATGCCTTGCTTATTTTTTTGCCTGTCAGCCTCCGTTGAAAAGATAATACACCACACCGTATATCACAGAAGCCGTACAGCCGTAGAGAATGACAGGCCCCGCTATGGTGAATATCTTGGTACCAACACCCGTGACATAGCCCTCGGTGCTGCTTTCCACAGCGGCAGAGGTCACAGCATTGGAAAAGCCTGTGATAGGCACAAGCGTACCTGCACCTGCGTGTTTTGCCAGTTTCTGATACCATCCCATGCCCGTGCAAAGCGAACTTGCCGCCACAAGGGTAATGGAAGTCCATGCGCCTGCGTCTGTGCTGTCCATGCCCATATTCTTATAAGCCGTCATCAGGAACTGCCCTATCACACAGATAAGACCTCCCACGATGAAAGCGACAGGGATATTCACCTTTGACTTTGAGGGCGGTGAGGCATTGTCGCTCATCTTGCTGTACATTTCCGGTGTAATCCTCATAAACATCACTCCTTCAGTGATATTATCCGCATAAAAAATGTGAATATACAAAAATATCCCCGACCTTTTCAGGTCGGGGATCGCTTTTATTATTCAGCGTCTGTGTTCTTCTCGATGTAGTTAGCGATATCGCCTACAGTCTTGATCTCCTCTACAGCCTCATCAGGGATAGAAAGATCAAATTCGTCCTCGATAGTTGTGATAAGATCAACAACATCAAGGGAATCAGCGCCGAGATCATCCTGGATATTGGAATCCATAGTAACCTCATCTGCGTCTACGCTGAGCTGATCAGCAATGATATCCTTGAGTTTTTCAAAAATCATGTATTTATCCTCCATCATTTTATATTAAAATCGGTCATTCAGTGAACGCTCCGATTTTTCTAAATTTAGTATAGCGTTCTTTCAGCAAAACGTCAATATCTTTTTGGCATTTTTCAGGAATTTTTTGTGACAAATATTCCTTGATATTTTCTGAAATTTTGTCTAAATCGTTATGAGCACCGCCGAGAGGCTCCTCGATGATAGCTTCCGCAACACCGAGACGGACCATATCTTCAGCAGTTATCTTCATAATTTCGCTTGCTTCCTGTTCACGGGAAGCGTCCTTCCAGAGAATACTTGCGAATCCTCTTGGTGAGAGTACGGAATATTCAGCATTCTCCAGCATAGCCAGTTCATCGCAGACACCCAGAGCAAGAGCGCCGCCGCTTCCGCCTTCGCCGAGAACGATAGAGATTATCGGTGTGCGGAGAGTCATGAATTCGGCTATGTTCTTGGCGATAGCTTCGCCCTGTCCCCTTTCCTCGGCAGCAACGCCGCAGAAAGCACCGGGAGTATCTATGAAGCAGATAATAGGTCTGTGGAACTTCTCAGCCTGTCTTGCAAGGCGGAGAGCCTTTCTGTAGCCCTCGGGATGGGGCATTGCGAAATTGCAGGCCTTGTTCTCGTTTATATCCCTGCCCTTTACCTGAGCGATAATAGTGACAGGTCTGCCGTCAAGACGGCCTATACCTCCGAGGATAGCCTTATCGTCGCCGCAGAGACGGTCGCCGTGCATCTCATAGAAGTCCGTGAATATCTGTGGGATGTAATCCTTTATAGTAGGTCTGCCCTTTGTGTGGACAAGCTGTAAACGCTCCCACGCTGTTCTTTTCTCATCCATGGCTCAGGCCTCCTTTTCCTTTGGATAGAAGCCGTGAAGCTTCAGCAGATGTGAGAGAACGCTTCTCATCTTTCTGCGCTCGACTATCATATCAACAAAGCCTTTCTCGTGCATGAATTCCGCAAGCTGGAAGTCCTCGGGAAGTCTCTGCTTGATAGTTCCCTCGATAACTCGTCTTCCTGCGAAACCGATAAGCACCTTCGGCTCGGCGATGATTATATCTCCGAGGGAAGCAAAGCTTGCTGTTACGCCGCCTGTTGTCGGGTCGGTCATGACCGAAATATAAAGTCCGCCTGCATCGCTGTGGAGTTTGACAGCACCCGAAGTCTTTGCCATCTGCATGAGAGAAACTATGCCCTCCTGCATACGTGCGCCGCCTGACGCAGTAAACATTACAACGGGAAGTCCCTTATCTGTTGCGTACTCAAAGGCACGGGTTATCTTCTCGCCTACAACGCTGCCCATGCTTCCCATCATGAAACGGGAATCCATGATACCGATGACCACAGGTGAGCCCTTGATAGTTGCAGTACCTGTGATAACAGCGTCATTCAGGCCTGTCTTGTTCTGAAGTTCAGCCTGTTTCTCGGAATAATCGGGAAAATCAAGGGGATTGCCGCTTTTCATGCCGCCGTCCAGCTCCTTGAAGCTGTCCTTGTCAACAGTGATGGCAATACGCTCCTGTGACGAAAGTCTGCCGTGGTAATTACACTTGGGGCAAACTCTGTGAAGCTCCTCATATCTGGAAAGAGGGCTTGTCTGAGTGCATCTCGGGCACTTGAACATCGGGGGCTTGTATTCCTCCTCAGCGCCGTTGAAACGCTCCTTGACTACGTTAAAAAAACCTTCAAACAATATTATTCACCGCTTTACTTATTCTTCTTGTCTTCCATGTATCTTCCAAGGAAGCCGATATCATAATTGCCGTTTTTGAAGTCGGCATTCCGGATAAGTCCGAGCTGGAAATCTATATTAGTCTCAACGCCCTCCACAATGAATTCGGAAAGCGCCCATCTCATCTTGTTAATGGCATCATTTCTGTCTGAGCCGTGAGCGATGAGCTTGCTTATCATTGAGTCATAATAAGGAGTTATGGTATATCCCTGATATACAGCGCCGTCGATACGGATACCGGGGCCGCCGGGCATATACAGAGCTGTGATGGTACCGGGTGAGGGGCGGAAGTTATGCTCAGGGTCTTCGGCATTGATACGGCACTCTATCGCATGGCCACGCATAACGATATCGTCCTGTGTCACCTTCAGAGGCAGACCTGCCGCAATTTCTATCTGAGCCTTCACTATATCGAAGCCTGTTACCTCCTCGGTAATAGGATGCTCTACCTGAATACGGGTATTCATCTCCATGAAGTAGAAATCACGGTTCTCATCAACGAGGAATTCGATAGTACCTGCGTTGTAGTAGCCGCATTCCTTAGCCGCAGTAATAGCGGCATTGCCCATCTTTGCACGAAGCTCGGGGCTTACGATAGGGCTGGGGCATTCCTCAAGCACCTTCTGGTTTCTTCTCTGCATAGAGCAGTCACGCTCGCAGAGGTGTATATAATTGCCGTGCTTGTCGGCGATTATCTGTATCTCGACATGGTGGGGATTTATAAGGAACTTCTCAACATATACGGTATCATCGCCGAAGAAGTTCTTGGCTTCCTGCTGAGCGGCTATCATCTGCGCTTCAAGCTCTGCCGGAGAATCCACACGGCGTATACCTCGTCCGCCGCCGCCTGCGCTGGCCTTGATAAGTACGGGATATCCTGCCTTGTCAGCGATGAGTCTTGCCTCCTCGACTGAGCTTACAGCGCCGTCCGAGCCGGGGATAACAGGTACGCCCGCAGCCTTCATTGTAGCCTTTGCAGCAGCCTTGTCTCCCAGCATCTCGATAGAGTGGTAGGAAGGACCGATGAATACCAGTCCGTATGACTCGCAGAGCCTTGCGAATTCGGCATTTTCAGAAAGGAAACCGAAACCGGGGTGGATAGCGTCACAGCCTGTATTTATGGCAGCCTGAACTATAGCGTTCATATTGAGGTAGCTGTCCTTTGTAGCAGGAGGGCCTATGCACACAGCTTCATCTGCTATCTGGGCATGGAGAGTTGTTCTGTCAGCGGTAGAATATACCGCAACGCTCCTTATGCCTATCTCACGGCACGCTCTTATGATACGTACTGCGATCTCGCCTCTGTTGGCGATGAGAATTTTTTTGAACATTAATGTATATCTCCTTTTATGCTGTGGGATATCACTGTTTGTCCCCGTCAGCAACTATGAAAGTTATCTCGCATGAAACAGCCTTTTCGCCGTCAACGGTAGCGAGGCAGGTACCTGTACCGACAGGGCCTCTTGTACGGGTGATCTCAACTTCGAGGTCGAGGACATCTCCGGGGACTACCTGTCTGCGGAACTTAGCCTTGTCGATACCGCCGAAAAGGCCTATCTTGCCCTTGAACTCAGGCTTTGAGAGAAGGCATGCAGCGCCTGCCTGAGCCAGCATCTCTATCATGAGAACACCGGGAGTCACGGGATATCCGGGGAAGTGGCCCTTGAACCAGAAGTCCTCCTCCTTGATGTACTTTCTTGCGTGGACCTTAACGCCGACTTCCATATCGACGATCTCATCTATAAGCAGGAAAGGATCACGGTGAGGTATCACCTGCTTGATCTGTTCCTGATCCATAAGTATATCAGCCATATTATGCATCTCCGTTCTTTTTGAATTGAGAATTGAGAATTGAAAATTGAGAATGAATGTGTTCGCTTTCACTCACTTTTAATTTGTCCCGACAGGGACTCCTTAATTCTCCATTCTCCATTCTACATTCTCTATTTTATTTATTGAGAATTGAAAATTGAGAATGAATGTGTTCGCTTTCACTCACTTTTAATTTGTCCCGACAGGGACTCCTTAATTCTTCATTCTCCATTCTGCATTCTCAATTTTATTTATTGAGAATTGAAAATTGAGAATGAATGTGTTCGCTTTCACTCATTTTTAATTTGTCCCGACAGGGACTCCTTAATTCTCCATTCTCCATTCTGCATTCTCAATTTTATTTAATGACCATGACAGGCTGATCGAATTCAACAGTCTGACCGTCGGAAACGAGGATGCTGTCAACAACACCGTCGTAGTCGGACTGTATCTCGTTCATCAGCTTCATGCTCTCGATTATCATGATAACGTCGCCCTTCTTGACGGTATCGCCGATCTTAACGAAAGGCGGCTTGTCGGGAGAAGGAGCAGCGTAGAAAGTACCTACGATAGGAGCCTTGACTATGTTTCCGCTTATTTCGGCGGCTGCATTTGCCTCTGACTCAGCGAGAGTATCCTCGGGAGCGGCAGGTGCCTGTGCAGGCATACCCATGAAAGGCATTGCTGCGGGCGGAGGCGGAACGGGTCTCTTGCCCTTTATGGTAATGGTCCTCTCACCGTCTGCGATAGTCAGCTCTGAGAGTTCCTTCTTATTGATTATATCAGCGAGCTTTTCGATGGTCTCGATATCGACCATATCTAAGATCTGGCTCATATTATGTCCTCCTTATTATTCTGCTGCCTTCTTGAAGCAGAGAGTAGCATTATGTCCGCCGAAGCCGAGAGAATTGGAAAGAACTGCACGGACTTCCTGCTCATAATTTTTATTTGCACAGTAGTCAAGGTCACATTCCTCATCAGGATTCTCAAGACCTACTGTAGCGTGGATGAAGCCTTCCTGAATGGACTTTGCGCAGACAACAGCTTCAACTGCACCTGCTGCACCGAGAAGATGGCCTATCATAGACTTGGTAGAGCTTATCTTCACATTCTTTGCTTCATCGCCGAAAGCAACCTTTATAGCGGCTGTTTCGTATTTATCGTTAAGGCCTGTTGAAGTGCCGTGAGCGTTGATGTAGTCAACATCGGCAGGAGTAAGGCCTGCTTCTTCCATAGCCAGCTTCATGCCCATACCTGCGGCCTCACCGCTGGGCATAGGAGAAGTCATGTGGTAACCGTCACAGGTAGCGCCGTAGCCTGCCACCTCAGCGTATATCTTAGCGCCTCTTGCCTTGGCGTGTTCGTATTCCTCAAGCACCAGTACAGCAGCGCCCTCACCGAGTACGAAGCCGTTTCTGTCCTTGTCGAACGGGATGGAAGCCTTGTTCTTGTCAGCGGACTTTGTAAGTGCCTTCATATTCGAGAAACCGCCGAAAGTGAATTCCTCGTGAGTGCTTTCTGTGCCGCCTGCAAGGGCAACATCAAGGTAGCCGTCCTTTATCTTGCGGAATGCCTCACCGATAGAATGAGTACCCGAACAACAGGCAGTGGTAACATCGAAATTAGCGCCACGGAAGCCTGTCTTCATTGAAACTGTACCTGCTGCCATGTTCGAGATCATCATAGGAACATAGAAAGCTGAGATACGGCTCGGGCCTTTTTCCAGATACTTGTTATGCTCGGCAAGTGTAAGGTCGATACCGCCGATACCCGAACCGATGATAACGCCTGCTCTGTAGGGGTCGATATCGGAGAAATCCGTACCTGCGTCGTTTAATGCTTCATGAGCGGAAACTACCGCATACTTTGTGAATCTGTCCATACGTCTTGCTTCTTTTTTATCGAAGCAGCCTTCAACGTCATAATAAGCTGTCTCATCGAAATCACGGACGATACCTGCAAGCTTTACGCCTGTTCTTTCGGTATCGTACATATCTATTTCAGAAATTCCGATCCTGTTGGCTCTGATGCCATCCCAGAATTTTTCAACACCTGTGCCGAGGGGAGTAACAGCTCCCATACCTGTGATAACTACTCTTCTGCTCATACTAAATCCTTTCAATTCAATTCAATTCGTAATTCGTAATTCGTAATGCGTAATTATTGGCGTTCGCATTAACTCACGGATTCAGAAAATTATAAATTAAATAATTTTTAAATCCGTCCCCGACAGGGGACACCGCAATTACGAATTACGCATTATGCATTATGCATTACATTGACAGTCCGCCTGATATTTCGATGACCTGACCTGTAACATAGGAAGCGTCATCGGAAACGAGGAATGACACGACTGAAGCTATTTCCTCAGGCTCGCCGTATCTTTTAAGTGCGACTGCATCTATCATTTTAGCCTTCAGCTCGTCCGAAAGCACATCTGTCATTGGTGTGTGGATAAGTCCCGGAGCAACGGCATTGCAGGTGATATTGCGTGAACCGAACTCCTTTGCTGTAGTTTTTGTCATGCCTATTATAGCAGCCTTTGTTGCCGAATAGTTCATCTGTCCGGGGTTTCCGTAGAGACCTGCAACAGATGAAACGTTGACGATACGTCCGTGTCTCTGCTTCATCATAACAGCACAAACGTGCTTTGTCATATTGTAAACGCTCTTCTGGTTAACAGCGATAACAACGTCATAATCCTCCTCACTCATTCTTGCAAGGAGCTTGTCCTTTGTGATGCCTGCGTTGTTTACGAGAGCGTCGATAGTGCCGAAGTCAGCCTTTACCTGCTTGACCATAGCCTCGCACTGGTCGAACTTTGAAACATCAGCGGCATAGCACTCAACTCTTACACCGAGCGCACGGCATTCCTCAGCAACTGCGAGAGCCTTTTCCTTGTCTCCGTCACTTGGGTAGTGGTTGAGGGCGATATCGAAACCGTCCTTTGCAAGTCTCTTTGCGATGCAGGCACCGATTCCCTGAGAAGCGCCTGTGATTATAGCTGTTGCCATAACTGTTACCTCCAATTTCTTCTGCGGCGATCACCGCTTTATATAATTGATCCACCTTAATACTGTTTGTATATATCAAAGCCTGTATTACAAAGTCTGATAATATTGTAACACATATCATCGGAAAAGTAAACAGGCATTTTGTCACTTGTTGCAATTACAAATGTAACAATGTGTAGGGAACGCCAGCCCCTACGATTTTACTATTCGTCATTATATTTTGTAGGGGACGGCGTCCCGACGTCCCATTAACAATTTGCGTATAGCGGCACGGAACGCCGAGGGCGGCGTTCCCTACGATTTGGTTTCAACACATTAACTGTGCCTTCGGGAGTGCGAGGGCGCCCTCCCCTACAATTTGGTTTCAACACATTAATCGTTATACCGCAGGACTGCCAAAGGCAGCCCCTACGAATTATTCTTCAACATCTTTTTCAAAAACAAGGTCAATATATGCTGCGTTGCCATAGCCGCCGACACCGACGGGAATATGGTCAACATATTTCCAGCCTCTTTCAGCCATACTGTCTATGACCTCTCTGTGGGAGAGTTTGCCTTTTTCCTTGCTTGTGCGGTATTCTCCCCAGTGGAGTTTCAGACGGGTCTGCGGACAAAAAGTTGGACACCAAAATTTGATGAATCCAGGCAGTTTTGCCCGCAGAAATAAAGATTGTATATTATGAATTTTCAACATTCAGCAATTCAAAGCCCTGTTGGGGAGAAATG
>Ga0255346_1001004_pt1 | contig 42111 bp, 33 predicted proteins | sample wastewater_treat_FD_194410 | JGI IMG/M metagenome (GOLD analysis project Ga0255346, IMG submission 194410) | Wastewater microbial communities from Lulu Island WWTP, Vancouver, Canada - plant22 | ecosystem: Engineered > WWTP > Wastewater > Unclassified | place: Canada: Vancouver, British Columbia...
CAGCAAAACGCCTCCTCTATACCCGGTTTCCCTTCCTTTTATTCATTTTCTCACACTGATTTCCGCCAATTTCTTACAGTAATTTCCTCACTTCTTACACTGTGGAACTTACTTTGGGAATTCACGTTTGTCTTTTTCTTGTCTTTGTCTTTACACACATCATTCGCCATGCATATTGACGCCTCATCGGCCTGGCGAACTGCCTACAGAAGCAGACATTCCTCTCACGCAACAGAAAACGCAAGCTTACTGCGTCGCGGCAATCGCCTGGGTCAGCTGTCCCATGGCTCCGGCCAAGGCCTCCAGGCTCGGGTTGCTGCCCAAAACAGCGTTCAGATTGTTGATGGCGTTCAACAGCAGCTCATGCTGCGGACTGCCCGGTGTCAGGGCGGCCAAATGGTTGGAAGCCTGAACAATCAGCGTCTGGGCATCGGGCAGCAGCGTGTTGTTGAGAATGTTCTGGTTAATGTCCACGGGATGCTGGTGCAGGGCGCATGTCTGGGCGCTCAGGAGGGCGGCGTTCGCGTTCTGATTGTTGGTAAAGCGGATGGTGGCATAGCTGCCCAGATAGTCAGACAGCACGCCTGCATAGCGCGACCCCGCGAAAATCTCCAGCGGGTGCCCAGGCGGCAGCAGCACAAGGCCGCGGCTGTCGCGTGTTTCCACGGGGCAATAAGGCCCCGCCAGCTGGTTGCTGGCCGTGCAAACGGTTTGCAACACGTGCATCTGGCAGGTAGTCCGCGGCACATTCTCTCGCGGGAAATAATCGGTATTGACGCCATAGCCCATGGCATCCTGCCGGCAGGCATCGGTGGCCAGCTGTCCGGATACCGCGCAGGTGGTTACACGCACCAGGCCGTATTCCTCCGCGCTGCCTGGAAGGATGTCACGGTTTTGCAGACCTTTTTCTTTGTGGATGCGCTCCATAAAAACCTGCCAGAGCTTGGCGGCAGAGTTGCCGCCGGTGGTGCGGCTGGACAGCGCCTTATAGTTGTCATGGCCAATCCAGACAGCGCCTGAATACCATCCGGTCATCCCTGCAAAGAACACACCCTTCTGGTCAGAGTTGGTGCCGGTTTTCCCGGCTACCGTCTGCCCGGGTATACGCGCCGCGCGGCCTGTACCCTTTGAAACCACATCCTTAAGAATGTCCACCATCAGCCAGGCTGTGGACGGCTTGAAGACCGTGCGGCGCACCTGGCTTTGATGGGCATCGTAGATGACCTCGTTTTTGTCATTGTAAATCCCTAAAATGCTGATGGGTTGGTCATATCGTCCGCCATTGGCAAGAACGCCAAAGGCCACGGCCATCTCCAGCGGGCTGATGCCCGAGGAACCCAGCGACACGCCAAAGGGCGTCGCATTGATATGGTTGTCTGCCACGCCCAGGCGCCTGAGGAAATCCACTGAACGCTCCACTCCGACATAATTCATCAGGGTATAGGCGGCGGCGGTGTTATCTGAATTGACAATGGCGGTGCGGAAGGTTTCCGGGCCCCGGTAGCTGCTGCCGCCATAATTCTCGGGCCAGGAATCATTGCCGTCACTGCCGCGCCAGCCCGTGATGGGCAGGGGCATGTTGTAGGCGATGGATCCGGCTCCGGCGCCCATCTCAATGGCCGGGGCATACACGCCCAAAGGCTTGATGGCGGAGCCCACCGGCATGTTCATGTCCACAGCGCGGTTAAGCGTTTTGCGTGTGGTGGGCGGTGTGCGGCTGCCCACAATCGCCTTGAGCTCGCCCGTGCGATAATCTACAATGGCCGCGCCTGCCTGGGGCTGGATGATGTCATTATAGGTGCCATCGGCATTGCGCGAGCGGAAGATTTCAGTGCCGGGATCGCGCAGCTTGGGATAATCGCTGTAGTGATACAGCACGTCTTCCAGCGTGGTTTGCATCTGGGTATCCAGCGCCAGATAGACCTTGTAGCCGCCGGTGCGCAGCTCCTGCTCCATCCTCGAACGATTGGCCGCGGTATTTTCCAGACCGTTCATGCGCAGCAAGACCTGAACGGTCTCCCGCACGGCATATTCCACATAATGAACATAGGGATACAGCGACTTGGCCTCAGGATCCTCCCGCAGGACATTGGCAGTCGCCGGGTTTTGCGCCTCGGTAAAATCCTTTTGCGTAATCATCTGCTGCTCATACATGACGCGCAGCACATAATCAGTGCGGTTGTTGGTACGGGCAGCGTAATTGATGGTATCCGAAGAACGCATGTAGAAATTGCGCCGGGCATTGTAGTAGTAAGGGTTGGTCGTCATGCCCGCCAGCATGGCGCATTCACGCAGGCTCAATTCATTGAGTTCCTTGCCGAAATAGCCCATGGCAGCCACTTTGATACCGTAGTAGTTCTCCCCCATATAGATGGTGTTGAGGTAGGCTTCCAGAATCTCTTCCTTGGTATAGCTGGCTTCCAGCTGCATGGCCAGGTAAGCCTCCTGGATTTTGCGCTTGTAGCTTTGCTCGTCGGAGAGCACGGTGTTTTTAATCAGCTGCTGTGTGATGGTGGAACCGCCCTGCTGGGAGCCGGAAATAAAGTTGGTGATAAAGGCGCCAATAATGCGTTTGATATCCACGCCGTTATGGGAATAAAAGCGCACATCCTCCGCAGCGATAAAGGCGTCACGCAGGCGGTGGGGCATGGTGTCAATGGAGACCATGATACGGTTTTCCGTGCCTTTGTAATCGGTAATCAGGTTACCGTCACGGTCATAGAAGAAAGAGGTCTGCGCCTGGTCATCAATCTTGGCGAGATCCAATACCGGCGCCGTATCCACATAGGTCTTGGCGATGCCCGCTATGGCGCCCGCGCCTGCCAGGCCAGCCAGGAGCACCATCAGCATCAGCAAGCGAAAGCAATTGATAATCACCGCCAGGATAAAGCTGCGCTTGCGTGTGCGGCGCTTGAACAATGAAAAACGCCGGACCGGCTCACCCTCGCCTGTCGGGTTCTGTCTGGCGGACTCTGCCCGGAACAGCCTGCTGATCACACAGCCCTCCTCTTTTGTCAGGTCATTGCGATTATAGCACAAGGCGGGTCTCGCTTCAAAGCGCTCATTCCGGCAGCCCACAGCCCTCAAAAAGCCTGATAATCCTTATCTCGCTTGACACTGTCATCACTGTAGAGTAAAATGACGGTTATAGAAGATTCCAGCCACAGCGCGCCTTGTGCGCCGGAAGGAGGGACGGGCGTGAATATTGCCCTGATCAACCCGCGAAGCCGCGTATTGTTGGTATGCGCGGTCATTTTAGCGCTGCTTATACCCACATATCCGGGACATGCCCAGAATGTGCAAACAGAGATCAGTTTTACTATCAGCGTGGAGCCAACCAGCCTGACAGCGCCCGGTACAGTAACGGTTTCCACCCGGATAGCCAATGCCGGCACTGAGGATATGAACAGCCCGATCTCCCTGTATGACCCCGACGGAAAACTGGTCACGGCCTTTGCCGACGGAGGCAGCCTGCCGCGCCTGCCCGCGGGAGAGAGCCATACCTGGCAGGGGCAATACGCCGTCAAGCAAAGCCAATTGGACGAAGGCAAGCTGGTGTACACCTTGCGTTACAACACCAAGGACGCCCTGGGTGCCGTGGTGGAACAAAACCTGCCGGCCACTGCCATCATAAGCTTTACCGGTGAGCGGGTGGACTTGAAGGTCAACCGGACCATCACCCCGGAGGTGGTTCGCCGCGGCAAGGAAGTCACCATCATCTATGACCTGGTCAATCAGGGCAACGTCAAGCTCACCAATATCGACATTCAGGAAAACCGCCTGATCTCCACACGCAAGCAGTCCATCGCCTCCCTGGAGCCGGGCGCCAGCGAAAAGATCACCTTTACCAGACAAAACGTCGGGGGCGACTTGACCAGTTCAGCATTAATTACCTACCGCAAAGCAGGTGATCGCAAATCACAGGACCCCCTGACCATTGACGCGGTTACCATTCCGCTGGCCAAGCCCGGCCTGCAATACAGCCTGACCAGCGATAAAAACCAGTATAATATCGGTGAAACCGCGATACTGACCCTGGAAATCAAGAATGCCGGCAACATTACTTATTCCAACATCACCGTCACAGATCCCAAGTTGGGTGAAGTCTTTACCAACGTACAGATTGCGGCCGGTCAAACCAAGCAACTGCAAAAGGAAGTAACGGTCAGCGAAACCACCACCTATGCCTTTACCTTGAAATTGGAAGACAATACCGGCTCCACGATGGAGGAGAAGGTTCGCGAATTGAAAGTCTCCGCCTATGCGGAGGGCCAGATGCTGCGGCTGAACCTGACTCTGACCGCCAGCAGCGAGGTGATCACTGCCCTGCCAGGCGACATCACCTTCTACCTGAATGTCACCAATGACAGCAATACAGCAGCCAAAAATATCGTGATCCGCCACGCCGGCATGGAGATATACACCATCAAAGAGCTGGCTCCCGGGCAAAGCACCATGGTCCAGAGGGATTACAGCCTGTCCCAGGCCGGAAAATATCAGTTTAACGCAATAGCCACTGATGTACAGGACAACAAGGTGGAGTTTCTCTCCAATGCCCTGAACATCTCCTATACCGCACCCACTGTGGTACCGACCAGGGAGATCATCGTCACCATCGCTCCGGCGGTTACTTACACACCTGTACCGGAGGATTATGTGCCTGCCGGCGGCCAGGCCAGGGATATCCTGTTTATTCTTATGCTGGCCCTGGGGGTGCTGTTTGGCCTTTCTGCGATTTTACTGGTTGTCAGCATTGTAATGCGCGCCAAGGCCCGTGCCAAGAGCAATGCCGCCTATGACACCTTCGAATTGGCCGGCACGCGTGATTATACCGCGCCCGCGGATGAAACCAGACTGGCGGTTCAAGCGGTGTCGGACACCGTACAGGAACCTGCTGCTCAGGAGGCTGACGAGCCTCAGGAAGAGCTTCCTCACCAGAAATACCTCAAGTCACAGCAGCAGCCAACTGAAGATGTACAGGAATCTGCAAGCGAACCGCTGGCCGCTGACGAGGAAGGCGCTTTCCGCCTGGTGCGTACACAGGAAACGGATGACATGCCCGGAGAAAAATCAGCCGCACCGCCTCAGGAGGAAGATGTCACCGAGCGGCGCAGCCGCAGGGCGCAGCGCCACAAGGCCGAGGACGCCCGGGACAACCCAAGGGATCATTAACCATCCTGACGCCGCAAGCGCCTGCAGCATCATAAAAACACTCACCGCGCTATCCTGCGCGGTTTTTGATTACGGGTTAACGCAAACAATGAAACAGGATGTGCTTTGGCATCCTGCCTGTATCTGCGTTTTCAGTGATTCCAGGGCCGCCCGGAAAGCCGGCATGCGCCATAACCGCGCCATCATTCCACCAGGCATGCAAAACCGGCGCGTCTGCCGGCGCAGCCTGGCGCAACAGCAGAGGGCCTTCACGCACATATATCATGCGTTGCGTTCTTTCTGTGTATCTGCATCCTCCTGCACAACGCGGTACATGTCTGCTGCCTCCTCCTTGCGCATAGTCTCCCTGACAGTCACAATCTCATAGCGCCCAAGACGGCTGCCAAAGCGTATCTCCAACACATCGCCCTCCTTGACCTCGCTGCCAGCCTTGGCGATGCGTCCATTGAGGCTGACACGCCCGCCGTCACAGGCCTCCTTGGCCACAGTGCGGCGCTTGATGATACGGGAAACTTTCAAAAATTTATCCAGTCGCATAATACCCTTTCGCGGTGCCATCGGTCTTTGCACCAGGCCGTACAAAAAACCGCCGCACGAAAGCGCGGCAGTTTTAGAGCTGAATAAAAAAGTTTACGAATTATACTGATGTAAAGCTTGTTTGCATCCAAAGCGGCGAGGGATTTTATTGTCCTGCAAGGAAGGAAACCGATGGCGTAGCTAAAGCTACGTTGAGGTTGACTGACACAGCAGGGCGATAAAAGACCAGGCGCGATGATGCAATAAAGATTGGAATCAGTATTAGTTCAGCTGGTCCTTGAACGCCTTGCTGGCCTTAAACACAGGAGCCTTGCTGGCCTTGACCTTGATCTCCTCACCGGTGCGCGGATTGCGCGCAACGCGGGCAGGACGCTTGCGGGACTCAAACGTGCCAAAGCCGATCAGCTGGACTTTCTCACCCTTCTTGAGGGTTTCCTGGATGGTGGAAATGACGGCGTTGACAGCCTTGTCGGCATCAACCTTCTTCAGTTCGGTTGCCTTGGCCACAGCGGCGATCAGTTCAGTTTTATTCATGTGATATCCTCCTTTTATGAGTTCAGCTAAACGGATTACCCTTCCGTTTTACTTCTATCCCAGTATACCCCGATTTGCTTGATTGTCAACTGATTCCAGTCTTTTTCATCCTTTTTTATCGCTTTTTCCATCCAATTGAAGCGCCGAATAAACTTCTCGGTAGAAATTTGTATCGCGCGGTCTGCCGATATATCCATTAACCGCGCGGTATTGACACAGGAAAACAATAGATCACCCAGCTCTTCCGCTGCATCCTGACCAGTTTGAAGCGCTTCACGCAGCTCAGCGGCCTCCTCCAGCACCTTATCCAAGACCTGTTCCGGTCTGTCCCAATCAAAACGAGCCCTGGCTGCAAGCTGCTGCACCTTTTCAGCGCGCAACAGTGGCGCCATCCCACGATGCACTTGCAGCATGCGCTCACCCGGGGATGCGCCGCCCCCCTCCTGCTGCTTGATGCTGTCCCAGGAGCTGAGCACCTCTTGCGCGGTAGACAGCCTTTCATCCCCAAAAATATGCGGGTGACGTCTGATCAGCTTGCGGCAGATGGCCCGGAGCATATCCTCCCAGGTAAAAGTGGCATGCTCCTCCCCCACTACCGCATGGAAGACCAGCTGCAGAAAGACATCCCCCAGCTCATCGGCCGCCTCCTCCCAGTCCTCATCCATCAGGGCACAGGCCGCCTCGTTGGCTTCCTCTACCAGGTGCTTTGCCAGGCTCTGATGCGTTTGCTCGCGGTCCCAGGGACAGCCGTCCGGGGCGCGCAGCCTGCGCATGATGGCCAACAAATCTTCCGCGTCATAGGCTAAACGTTCCAAAAGCGCCTGAGGAAAAACCACAAAGCCCGCGGTGTGGTTATAGCGCGGCTGGCGGTCAAGCGCCACCAGCGGGATGGAAATATACGAGCGGACATGCGCCTCGCCCGGCGCAAAAAACAGCACCGGGGCATCCTCGCCATACTTGGGCAGCAGCTTGAGCTTGACTTCGCCGGCCAGCGCTTTACTGTTCAGTTCAACCACGCACAGCGGCTGCTGGGCGTTGTGCACATGCAGATCCATAGCGTTGGACACAAGAAAAGGCGCGCCCGGCAGGGCAGCCGCAATAAGAGGGGCATGCAAAGAAACACCAGGCAGGATGCGCAGGCTGTCCCCCGCGCGCTGCTTGAGCAAGGCAACCGTAGCGTCGCTGGCAGGATCGGCCACTGCGTAGGTGACTGCAGCATCCTGCGCCCTGTCAATGATGGTTTGGGCTGCTGTACGGGCAAACTGGTCAAAATCCCCGCTTTGCTCATACAGCGTATCCAGGCTGTCAAAATTCAGCCCTTCATCCGCCAGGCGCTTTGCCGCCCCGTGCCGCCGGGTGCGCAATACCACCTGGCGCGCCTTCTTAAGCTGCCTGAGCGTGCCCAGGGTGAGCAAATCAGGCGATCCGGGTCCAAGGGGCACAACGGTAATGGTGTGCATGAGTTATCCTTTCTTTATAAACGCAGGCAGGTCACTGCGCTTGAGCGCGCCGGTCCACAGGGCAGCAGCCGCGTATACTGCGACGGCCAGCAGAATCACCAGCCCCATCCATAACCAGCTGGTATACAGCCGCCTGCCCAGCAGGCGGCTCATCGTGACCACAGGCACTGCCATCAGGAGGGTGGACAGGCCGGGCCGCAGCAGCAACTCCTTCCATTCAAGCCTGACATCGGTATATTTAGCCACATAATACAAGTTGAGCCCGGCGCTGATGATGTAGCAGGTCAAGGAGGCAAAGGGCGCGCCAAAGATGCCGGTGCCCGGCTGCTGGACAGCGGTATAGTTGATGGCAATCTTGACCAGCACGCCCAAAAACAAGGTATACATGGGGATGCGCTGTTTGTACAAGCCCTGCAAAATTCCGCTGGTAGCCTGCACAAGCGTAAAAACGACGATGGTCAGCGCGCTGATGCTCAGCAGCTGCCCGCCCAGGCGCAGCTCCTCCACAGTATACTTGCTGTGAAACAGCAGGGTCAGGATAGGCTCGGCCAGCAAACTCATTCCAATGGAAGACGGCAGACCGATCACCACCGCCAGGCGCAAGCCTGCGCTGGTATCACGGCGGATACCCTGTCTGTCTCCGGCTGCGCGCCGGGCAGAAATGGCGGGCACCAGATTGCTGGACATCGCCATGGCCAGCGCCGTGGGCACATTGATGAGCGAGATGACCAAGCCCGCGTAAATGCCATAGTGGGACAAGGCGGTGTCGGCAGGCAGGTAGGCCTTCATCAGGCGCACCAGCATAAAGCTGTCTACCGCGCCGGCCAGCGGCACGATGCAGGCGCCAATGGTGATCGGCACAGCGGTAAGGATCAGCTCCCGCGCAATGGGACGGCGCGCTTCCATTGGCGTAAGTTCTGTTTGCAAAGTGTTTTCCAGGCGGTTTCGCATCCAGAAAAAATCCAGCGCCATATACAAAAGCGCTGCAGCCTCAGCCAACGAGGTGCCCAGCAGGGCGCCGGCTACCCCCAGGGAATATCCGCCCCTGCGCATGAAGACATACGCCAGGGGCAAGGCCAGCCCCACCTTGCCCACCTGCTCAATCAGCTGGCTGATGGCCGTAGGCCACATTCTCCGCCTGCCTTGCATGTAGCCGCGAAAAGCGCTCATCACGCAAACTAGCAGCAGGCTGGGCGCGATCATCATAAAGCCGTGTACTGACTCCGGGGTACCGGTCGCATGGGCAAGCTGCCCGGAAAACAGCAGCATGCCCAGCATGCTGACAAGGCCCAGGGCGCTGAGCATGATGAGCGCTACGCGGAAGACCCGGGCGGAATTGCGCGTCTGTCCGAGAGCAAGGCGCGCAGCCACCATGCGGGAGATCGCGACCGGGATGCCTGCGGATGAAATGGTCAGCATGAGATTGTAGGAAGGGAAAATCTGATTATAGACGCCCAGGCCCTGCGCGCCGATCAGGTTGGCAAGCGGTATCAGATACAGGACGCCTACAACCTTGCAAATCAGCCCTGCAATGCCCAGAATGGAAATCCCCCCGACCAGGGAACGCTGCTTGTCTTTCATACTCACCAATTATACCAGCGCAGGCCTGCTTGGCAACAGCAATCGCCGGAAAAACTCAAAACGACTCAAAAAGCGGGCTGCCACTCAGCCGCCCGCTTATATATCAGTCCTGTTTATTCCTCAGGCCGGTCCGAGCTTCCCGCGTCCGGCTCATCCTGCGTTTGGCCTTCATCCTCTTCTTCCTGGGATAACGCCTTGTCCCAATCGTTTTTATGATTCAACAGCCCGTCTTCCTCTTCGGGTTCGCGCTCAGCGCGCGCAACATCCACGATCACGCTGCCTTCCGCGACACGCATCAAACGGACGCCCTGGGCAGCGCGGCCCGTCTCACGCACATCTGCCGCCGGGGTACGGATGATCGTGCCGTCATCAGTGATGATCATGATGTCCTCATCCGGCTGCACCATCAGCAAAGCGGACAGCTGACCGGTCTTCTCGGTGAGGTTGGTGGCCTTGATACCTTTGCCGCCGCGGTTTGTGATGCGATACTCATCAATCGCACTGCGCTTGCCATAGCCGTTCTCGGTCACTACCAACACCTGGGCGCCCGGCTCGATGGAAGCCATGGAGACCACCTCGTCTCCCTCATCCAGGCGGATGCTGCGCACACCCATGCTGGTGCGGCCGGAGGCGCGGATTCTGCGCATACTGAAGCGGATGGCCTTGCCCTGGCGCGTGCCCAGAATGACCTGATTACCCGCGGAGAACGTCTCCTCCTCCAAATCAAGCCCATTCTCCTCATCCTGCAGGTCATAGGACTGCCCCTCCTCGAAGTCGTCCTCAATCCAGAGCGCCTCATCCTCCTGCTCCTGCAATCCATCCTCGCCGTTCAGGCTGCCGCTTTGAATCAATTCTGCGCCGATGAGGGAATCACCCTCGCGCAAAGTGATCGCAATCAGACCGGCACGACGGATATTACGGAAGGCGGACAAAGATGTTTTCTTGATCAGTCCAAAGCGCGTGGCCATGACCAGGTAGTGGCTGTCCCTGTCCTCCTTGAGAACAGGAATCATGCTGGTGACCTTCTCATCCGGGAACAGGGGGAGCACATTGACAATAGCCGTACCTCGCGCGGTGCGGCTTGCCTCGGGAATCTCATAACACTTGACATTATAGGCGCGGCCCTGATCGGTAAAGAAAAGCAGGTCATCATGGGAATGCACCGTATAAAGCTGCTCCGTATAATCCTCCTCGCGCAGGCCCAGCGCGCTGATGCCCTTGCCTCCACGGTTTTGCGCGCGGTAGGTGGACAGCGGCAGGCGCTTGACATAGCCGAAGTGGGACAGGGTAACCACCATGTCATCCTTGGGGATCAATTCCTCAATGTCAATCTCGCCATCCACCAGGGAGATCTCTGTCCGCCGCGCATCGGAAAAGCGGTCGCGGATCTGGATAAGCTCATCCTTGATCACGCCCAGCAGCTTTTGCTCATCCGCCAGAATGGACTGCAGGTAGGCGATGGTACGCTGCAGCTCGTCAAACTCCGCCTGCAGCTTGTCCGCCTCCAGGTTGGTCAGGCGGGCCAGACGCATATCCAGGATAGCCTGGGCCTGCTTGTCTGAAAACTCAAACTGTGTGATCAGGCCCTGCTTGGCCTCCGCCGTATCACGGGAATGGCGAATCAGGTGGACAATGGCATCGATATTGTCAAGCGCCTTGAGCAAACCCTCGAGGATATGCGCGCGGGCCAGGGACTTGTCCAGATCGTAGCGCGTGCGCCGGATGACCACATCCTCCTGATGACGGATGTAGTGATGAATCATTTCCTTCAGGTTGAGCAGCCTGGGCTGCCCGTCCACCAGCGCAAGCATAATGGCGCCAAAGGTTTCCTGTAGCTGGGTGTGCTTGTAAAGATAGTTGAGCACCACGCTGCTTTGCGCATCGCGCTTGAGCTCGATCACCACACGCAGGCCGTCGCGGTCGGACTCGTCTCGGATGTCGCTGATGCCATCCAGGCGTTTTTCGTGGACAAGTTCCGCAATCTTGGCGATCATGCGCGCCTTGTTGACCATGTAGGGGATCTCAGTGATGACGATGCGGTTGCGCCCATTGGGCAGCGTTTCAATATCCGCCTTGGCGCGAACAATGATGCGGCCACGCCCGGTGTAGTAAGCCTCACGGATGCCGGCGCGGCCCAAAATGATCGCACCAGTAGGGAAATCCGGCCCTTTGATGTGCTCCATGAGTTCATCAAGTGTAATATCCGGGTTGTCAATCATGGCGACAGTGCCGGAAATCACCTCGCCCAGGTTATGGGGCGGCACATTGGTGGCCATGCCCACAGCGATGCCGGAGGAGCCGTTGACCAGCAAGTTGGGAAAACGGCTGGGCAAGACGGTGGGCTGCATCAGGGATTCATCAAAGTTAGGATAAAAATCTACCGTATCCTTATCAATCTCTCCAATCAAATGACTGGCGATTCTGCTCATCCGCGCCTCGGTATAACGCATGGCCGCGGGCTGGTCGCCATCCACCGAGCCGAAGTTGCCCTGACCATCCACCAGCAGGCAGCGGGTGGAGAAATCCTGCGCCAGACGCACCATGGCGTCATACACGCTGGACTCCCCATGGGGATGGTATTTGCCCAGCACATCGCCGACGATGCGCGCGCTCTTGCGGTAAGGCTTGTCGCTGGTCATACCCAGCTCGTTCATCGCATACAGGATGCGCCGGTGAACAGGCTTGAGGCCATCGCGCACATCGGGCAGCGCCCGGTTGACAATCACCGCCATGGAATATGCGATAAAGGACTTCTTAACCTCGTGCTCCAGCTCAACTGGGATCAGGTTGTCTTGGATCTCACTCATTGTTGTCTCTACCCGTTTCATTGTTGTAAGGTTGTCAGTATGCTAAGCTCTGCTAAATATCCAGATCCGCCACCAGATCGTAGTTTTGCTCGATAAACTCGCGCCGTGGCTCCACCTGGTCACCCATCAGCAGGGTGAAGGTCTCGTCCGCTGTGATGGCGTCCGCAACCGTGACCTGCATCATGGTACGGGTTTCCGGATTCATGGTCGTTGTCCACAACTGCTCTGAAGACATCTCCCCCAGGCCCTTGTAGCGCTGTATCTCAGGCTTGGGCTCGCGGCCAATCTCGTTGAGCAATTCCTCCAGCGCCTCGTCGTTATAGACATAGCGCTCCGTCTTTCCCCTGCTCACCTTATACAATGGCGGCATAGCGATATAGACATAGCCCTTTTCGATCAGCGGGCGCATGTAGCGGTAGAAGAAGGTAAGCATCAGCACCCTGATATGCGCGCCGTCAACATCAGCATCGGTCATACACACAATGCGGTGATAGCGCAGCTTGCTCAGGTCAAAATCATCGCCAATACCGCAGCCAAAGGCAGTGATCATGTTTTTGATTTCCTCATTCCTCAGCACGCGATCCAGCCGGGTTTTCTCAACGTTGAGAATCTTCCCGCGAAGGGGCAGGATGGCTTGGTAGTGCCGGTCGCGGCCGGATTTGGCGGAACCGCCGGCGGAGTTACCTTCCACCAGAAAGATTTCACACTTGGTCGGATCAGTCTCAGAGCAGTCGGCCAGCTTGCCGGGCAGAGAGGCTGACTCCAGCACGGATTTCCGCCGGGTCAGCTCGCGCGCCTTGCGCGCAGCTTCACGGGCGCGCGCCGCGCCCAGGCAGCGGTCCAAAATAACGCGGGCTGTCCCTGGATTTTCCTCCAGATAGGAACCCAGCTGCTCAAACACCAGGCTGTCCACGATGCCGCGCACCTCGGAGTTGCCCAGTTTGGACTTGGTCTGACCCTCAAATTGCGGCTCCTTGAGCTTGACGGAGACCACGGCGGCCATGCTTTCACGAACGTCCTCGCCGCGCAGGTTGCTGTCCGCATCCTTCAGAATCTTGTAACGCCGGCCATAGTCGTTGATAGAGCGGGTCAAGGCTGCATAAAAGCCCACAAGGTGCGTGCCGCCCTCCGGCGTGCGAACATTGTTGGCAAAGGCAAAAGTGTTTTCCTGGTAGGAATCGTTATACTGGAGCGCTACCTCAACAGCCACGTCATTCCGCAGGCCTTCGATATAAATGGGTTCGGGAAAAAGAGGGCTGCGGTTTTTGTTGATGTACTTGACAAACTCCACGATGCCGCCCTCGTAATGATAGCTGCGGACATCCTCAGGCGTTACGCGCTCGTCTGTGATGTCAATGCGGATGCCCTTGTTGAGGAAGGCCATCTCACGCATACGGCTTTGAAGCACCTCAAAGCGGAAGGACGCGTCCTCATCAAAGATCCCCTCAGGATTTTGATCGCTCTTTGTATCGGGCCAGAAGCGAACCTTGGTGCCGGTGCGCTCTGTCCGCCCGACAGCGCGCAGATCATATTCGATCTTGCCGCGCTTGTACTCCTGCTGGTAAACCTGCCCGCCCTGGTAAACCAGCACTTCCATATGCTCGCTGAGCGCGTTGACTACTGAAGCGCCCACGCCATGCAGGCCGCCTGAAACCTTGTATCCGTCCCCGCCAAACTTGCCGCCGGCGTGCAGCACAGTCAAACAAACCTCCACTGCCGGACGCTTGAGCTTGGGATGCAGCCCGATCGGGAAGCCGCGCCCGTTATCCTCTACCGAAACAGAGCCATCCGCGTGCAGCCGCACCTGGATATGATCGCAATAACCGGCCAGAGCCTCGTCAACGGAATTGTCCACGATTTCATATACCAGGTGATGCAGGCCGTTTTGATCGGTTGAGCCGATGTACATGCCGGGCCGCTTGCGCACGGCCTCCAGCCCTTCCAGCACCTGGATTTGCTTTTCGTCATAGGCGGCATCCACATGGGTGGTCATGGCCGCAACGTCCTGATGGTTGTCCCTGGTCATTGATTTACCTCATTGCAGTACTTGGGCAAACGCAGTAAGGAACTGCATTTGTATCCTTTTATAGTATAGCATAAAACGGTAAAAAAGTAAATGAAAACCGCCTTGCAGACGGCGGAAAAATACATTATTTTGTTATGATTTTATTAAGAAATCAGGGCAGATACCGTATTTGTATTATCTGGTCTGAACGAGAAGGCAAAACACGCCCTGCCCGCCGCCTGTCAAGGCTGCAAATTTTCAACATCCTGCGCAGGCACAAAGGGCTGCAGCGCGCCAATGCCTTCCTGATAAGGCGCCAGGGTAAAGCCAGTATCATACTGCACCAGCTCCATCGCAGCCAGCGCTTCCTCCCCTGTAAGGAAAACCGGCTGGTAGTTGTTGTATTCCGAAGAACCGGAAGGGGAGATCGGGATCAGATTGACCTGATGACCCAGGTAGTTCTTCTGCGCGTCAAAACGCATTTCCACGCGCGCTATGATGGCCTTGTCAGCCCGCACGCCCGGCCGGCGGGTGATGTCCAGCAGGCGGTTGCCGCCAAAGGAAAAATTGCCAAGGGAATACAGGACTGTCGCACCGCCCAAAATATCCACGCCCTGGGGGACATGCGGATGGTGGCCCACCACCAGGTCCACGCCCTGCTTGACCAGCCAGTCGGCCATTTGCTGCTGTTTTTTGTTGCGGTTGCGGGCATACTCGGTGCCGTCATGGATGATGCCGACCACAGCGTGGCAGCCGGCTTCCCTGAAGGAATTCAACAGCTTGCTCAGGGCATCACGGCCCACATACCAATAGGCCTGATAGGTGCCCAGGAAACCGATTTTAATGCCGTTTTTTTCATAGATATATCCCAAAGAGACAGTATGATTGCTGCCAAACACCCCGATGTCAAGCGCCTCCACTGCGGAGATGGTGCTCAGCAATCCGTTTTTTCCATAGTCCAGGATATGGTTGTTGGCAATAAAGGCCAGTTCAACGCTGCCCTCCTTGAGTATCTGCGCGAAACTGGTGGGGGCGCGGAAGAGGTAGCGCTTGTTCGCCTTGTTGGTGGTCCTGTCAAAAAACACGTTTTCCAGGTTGATGACAGTCAGGTCATCCTCTTCAAAGAAGTCCTTCATTTTGGCAAAAGGATACTCAAAACCGTAACGCTTGACATATCCGACAAAGGAATCCTCCCGGCTGGCCAGGCGATCCTCGCTTCCCAGGGTACAATCCCCCGTGAACGTCATCACAACGCTGGTGCCCCCCTCTGCAGGGATCACCAGCGGCAAACACAGAATAAAGACAAGAAGCAAAGCGCCCAGGCGTGTCTCAAAGCCCATAAAACAACAAGAATTCATAAGCGCATTCTATCAATTTGTTCCTGAACCTGTCAAGACATTTCACGTCTTGACAAAATGTGCTTCCGGCATTAAACTTCCATGTAAACCTGTGAAGCAGACAAGTAGACGGGATCGCTCCGCCACAGAGAGCCGCGGGATGGTGTAACGCGGTGCAGGCGCCCGGTGAATGGACTGCTGAGGGCCAGCCGAACGGGAAACCCAGTAGGTGAGGACGGGAAACGCACCCGTTATCCCAGCGTCGTATGTGTCGGCATACGAACAGAGTGGGCCTTTGGCCAAGTTGAGTGGTACCGCGGATCACACCGCCTCAAGAAAATTCTTGAGGCGGTTTCGTTTACGGGTACAGGGCGCTCATCAAAAACAATCAGGCCGCCGACAGCACCTGAATCCCCCCCGCAAAAGAAAGGAGAAACCCCCATGAAGAAATTGACTTCCCTGCTGTTGGCAATCTGCCTGTTTGCCCTGATGACGCCGTGTGGCGCCGTTTCGGCAGATACGGTGCGCATAGGCATCGCGCAGTATGCCAACCATCCTTCCCTGGATAACTGCCGTGAGGGCTTTCTGGAAGGCCTCGCCATGGGCGGCTATATTCAGGGGCAGAACCTCGAGGCAGACTACCAGAACGCCCAGAGCGACATAGGGCTGGCAGCCATCATTGCCAACACCTTTGTCAGCAGCGGGATGGATCTGGTGTGCGCCATCGCCACCCCGATGGCAGTGATCGCAGTCACCACGGCGGATGGCAGGATCCCGGTGATTTACACCGCTGTATCTGCGCCTGTAGCATCTGAGTTGGCATATGCGGACCGCCCCTTTGACGGCAACGCCACAGGCACCAGCGACCAGTTGCCCGTGCGTGATCAGCTGGCGTTGATCCGCGCACTGCAGCCACAGGCCAAAACCATCGGGCTGCTGTATACCATAGGAGAAATCAACTCACAGGTTCAAGCCTCGCTGTACCGGGAGGCAGCCGCGGATTACGGATTTGAGATCGTGGAGAGCACCATTACCACCGCTGCGGACATTCCATTGGCGCTTCCCAAGCTGATCAGCCAGGTCGATTGCATCTCCATGCTGACTGACAACACCGTGGTGCAGCACCTGGACCTGGTGCTTGACCAGACCGATGCCGCCGGTCTGCCTGTGTATGGCAGCGAGGTAGAGCAGGTCAAAAACGGCTGCGTGGCCGCAGTCGGCATTGATTACCTGGAACTGGGCCGCAAAACCGGCCTGATCGCCGTACGCGTACTGCAGGGCGAGAGCGCCGACAGCATCCCCTTTGAGGTCCTCAGTGAATTTGACCTGTTTTATAATCAAGAGGTTCTGACTCGGATGGGCCTGAACGTTCCGGAGGAGCTTCTCCCGCTTCTATCCGAGGTGTCCGACGCTTTATAAAATTACTGACTGCCAGTTGACTGAAAGGATATCACATGGCCTCCAGCCTGTACGCTTTCTATCTTGCCTTGCCTTCCACCCTTGAACAGGGCCTGATCTACGCCCTGCTGGCGCTGGGCGTGATGATTACCTACCTGATTCTTGATTTCCCCGACCTGACGGTGGACGGCTCCTTCCCGTTGGGAGGAGCTGTCAGCACCGCGTTGATTCTGCAAGGAGTCTCCCCCGCGCTCGCGCTGCTGGCAGCCACTGCCAGCGGCATGGCGGCCGGGCTGTGCACCGGGCTCATTCATGTGAAGCTCAAGATCCGCGCGCTGTTTTCCGGCATTATCATGATGACCGCCCTGTACTCCATTAACCTGCGCATCGCCGGGGGCAGCTCCTTGCTGTCCATCCCACGCACCAGCGTGACCCTGTTTCGCAACAACGCGCTGGTGAGATTGTTGCCACAAGACACCCAGATCCTGATTATCTCTCTTATCCTGGTCGTCATGGTGAAGATCATCATTGACCTGATGCTTCAGACCCGCTTCGGACTGCTGTTGCGCGCAACCGGCGACAATGAGCAGGTGGTGACCGCCCTGGCGCGCAACAAGGGCAACATGAAGATCGCGGGCCTGATCATCGCCAATGGCCTGGTGGCGCTGTGCGGCGGCGTGCTCACCCAGCAGCAGCGTCTGTTTGAAATATCCATGGGTACAGGCGCCATGGTGCTGGCGCTGGCTTCGGTCATTATCGGCGTCAACTCGCTGAAGCGCTTTGAATGGCTGCGTCCGACCACCAAAACCATCATCGGCACCCTGGTCTATAAGGCCTGCTACAGCCTGGCCATCAGCCTGGGGCTGCGTCCCGGGGACATGAAGCTGGTGACGGCGCTGTTGTTTTTAGGTATTTTATCAGCTTGGATTTTCAAGCCGCGGAGAGTGACGCACGATGCTTGAGATGAGAAATATCCGCAAGATCTACAACCCCGGCACGGTACGGGCGCTGTGCCTGTTTGAGGATTTCAACCTCATGGTGCCGCAGGGTCAGTTTGTGTCCATCGTGGGCTCCAACGGTTCAGGCAAGTCCAGCCTGATGAACCTGCTGTGCGGCAGCATCCTGCCTGACGCCGGACAAATACTCATGGACGGCCAGGATATTACAAAAATGAGCGAGCACAGGCGTCTCAAACGAATCGGGCGCATCCACCAAAACCCGGCTCTGGGCACCTGTTCAGGCATGAGCATCCTGGAGAACATGGCGCTGGCAGACAACAAGCCCAAGCGGATGAACCTGATGCCGGGCGTCGACAAAAAACAGATTGGGCGCTACCGGGACTTGCTGCGTCCCCTGGGGTTGGGGCTGGAAAATATGATGAACGCCCGCGCGGGCACGCTTTCCGGCGGTCAGCGCCAGGCGCTGGCCATGGTCATGAGCGTGATGACGCCCCTGGATTTTCTTATATTGGATGAGCACACCGCAGCGCTTGACCCGAAGACCAGTGACATCATTATGGAATTGACTCAACGTGTGGTGCGCGAGCACAGCCTGACAGCGCTGATGGTCACGCATAACCTGCGCTATGCCATTGAATATGGTAACAGGCTGCTGATGCTCCACCAGGGCGGCATCGTGCTGGACGTTGCGGATGAGGACAAGGCCGCTACCAGGCTGGAGGACGTGCTTGGTCTGTTTACACAAATCAGTGTGGAACTGGGCAACTGAACAGCCCTTTTGTGTAAACCACTGGCTAAGACTTGCTCAAATCGGTTATGATATGTTCAGCAGCGGCGCGCACGCGCCGGGCGCGAACATGTTGCAAGGGCGGTGAGGGCGTGATCCGTGTGAGCAATCTGGCTGTACTGCCCGGGCAGGACGATCAGGATGCGCTGCGACTGGCGCTCAAACGTCTGCGCCTGACACCTGAACAGGTGCTGTCTTCAAATATTGTAAAAAAGAGCATCGACGCCAGGGACAAGAAACGGGTCCGGCTGATCTACACCCTGGACCTCCAGCTGTCTTCAAACGAGCAAGCCATTGTAAATCGATACGCCGGGCAAGGGGTAAGCAAAGCGCCAAAACGCCAGCGGCTTGAGATTCCCCGTGCCAAAAAAGCCCTTGACATTGCAGTCATCGGTCTGGGGCCCTGCGGGTTGTTTGCCGCAATGTACCTGGTGCGCGCCGGTCACAGGGTGACCGTGCTGGAGCGAGGCCTGCCGGTGGAGCAGCGGGCCTTCTCAGTCAACCGCCTGATGCGAAGCGGCCTGTTGGATACTCAAAGCAATTTCCAGTTCGGAGAAGGCGGCGCAGGCGCGTTTTCCGACGGCAAACTGACCACCGGCATCAAGGATCCCCTGGTGCAGGAGGTGTTGCGCACCCTGGTGGAATACGGCTCGCAAAAAGAAATCCTCTATACAGCAAGACCCCATATCGGCACGGACCGTCTGCCCAAGGTAGTTTCCGCCATGCGGCGAGCGATTGAAGCGCTGGGCGGCAGGGTGCTGTTTGGCGCGCGGCTTGAAAACTTGCACCTGGATGGCAACGCGCTGCGCGGCATACGGTATGCCGCAGACGGTCAGCTGCATGAATTGAGCTGTGATGCCGCGGTATTGGCCATCGGACATTCCGCGCGGGATACCATGCAAACCCTGCATGACCAGGGACTGCGCATGACCCCCAAGCCTTTCTCCATCGGCCTGCGTGTGGAGCATCCCCAGTCGCTCATCAACCTGGCGCAGTATGGCAGCCTGGTCGATCACAGCCTCTTGCCCAGCGCCGAGTATCATCTGTCACGCCGGCTGTCCTCCGGGCGCGGGGCATATACCTTTTGCATGTGCCCGGGCGGCAGGGTGCTGCCTTGCGCCAGCGAGCAGGGGATGGTCTGTACCAACGGCATGAGCAACTCTCGCCGGGACGGGCCCAATGCCAACGCTGCCATCCTGGTGGAGGTGCGGCCATCGGATTTCCTTCAACACGACCATCCCCTCAGCGGCTTCGCATACCAGCGCCACTATGAGCGGCTGGCCTTCCAGTTGGGCGGCGGACAAATGAAAGCGCCCGCCCAGACAGTGGGTGATTTCCTGTCCGGGCGCCCCTCCACCGGCTTTGGTGCGGTCATCCCCAGCTACAGGCCAGGGGTCAGCCCGGCCGATTTGCGAGAGGCCTTGCCGGAGTACGCGCACACAGGCATCCGGGAGGCTCTTTTGGCCTTTGACCGGCAACTCCATGGCTTTGCCATGGAAGAAGCCGTGCTCACCGGTGTGGAGACGCGCTCCTCCTGCCCGGTGCAAACCCAGCGGGATCAGGACGGGCAATCCAATCTGTCCGGCCTGTTCCCGGCAGGCGAGGGTGCCGGGCGCGCAGGCGGCATCATGTCCGCGGCGGTGGATGGCCTGCGCGCAGCCATGAGCTTACACCGCCTGGCACAAGCCGGCGAGTTGGGCAGCCTGTCCCGGCGCACAATTTCAACAGCTTGATCCATGGCTGAGGGCGGAACGGAAAAATGACACAACGTGTAAAAAGCAACAAAACATTGCAGAATCTGTTTTACCGTCTGGCGCGTCCTGTCGCCCTGTTCTTTTTCAGCCGGCGCTTTGCGCTGACTGCCGACCCGGAGCCGGATTTCCCAGGGCCTTATATGGTGATCGCCAACCATGTAACGGAGCTGGATTTTATCCTTGTAGCCAAGGTTTTTAAGACACCGCTCAGCTTTGTGGTGGGCCACGGCCTCATGCAAAACCGCCTGCTGGCCTTTGTGCTGCTGCGCCTGGCCGGAGCCATTACCAAGCAAAAGAGCACAACAGACGCACGCACTACGCTGGGCATCCTGCGCAGGCTGCAATCCGGGCGCAATGTCTGTTTGTTCGCCGAAGGCAACACCACCTTCAGCGGACAGACCGGCCCGATCAACCCGGCAACCGGCAGCCTGCTGCGCAGCATGCGCGCGGGGCTGGTGACCTGCAGGATCGAGGGCGCTTATTTTGCCCTGCCGCGTTGGGGAAAGGGCATCCGTACAGGGCGCACAGCCTGCCGGGTAATCAACACCTATTCCCGGGAAACGCTGGAAAGCATGAGCGCTCATGAGATCAACCAGCTTCTGACACAGGACCTGTGGGAGGACGCCTATGAGCGCCAGGCCCTCACCCCTGTCCCTTACCGGGGCCGGAACAGGGCGCAGGGTCTGGAACACGCCTTGTACCTGTGCCCTTGCTGCCAGTCCCAAAACACGCTCAGGGGCGAGGGAGACCGGCTGCGCTGCACCTACTGCAGGGCACAAGCGAATTACCGCGAGGATGGCATCCTTGCGGGAGACTTTCCGCACAGAACCATCCTGTCGTGGACGACATGGCAACGTGAACAACTTGCGCGGGCATTGCACGCTGCCGCAGGGCAGCCTGTCATCCGGGATGAGCGGCAACAGCTGCTGCTGGATGAGGGGGGCAGGCTGCGCGAGCAGGCTGCGGGGCCGATGACGATGGGGGCGGAGGCCTTCGCTGTAGGCGAATGGCGCACCGGCCTTGTTGACATTACCGGTTTTGAGATATATCGTAAAAACATCATCCAGTTCACCCTGTCAGACGGACGACATTTCCAAACCGCTAAATGTACGGGCTTTAATGCCCTTAAGTACAGGGACCTGTGGGAAATCATCAGGGAATCGAGGGAATGATATGGATTTTTCAAGCGCTAATCACGGCCTGTGGGATATCTTCGTCTGGGGAGGCGTCATCGCCGCGCTGCTGTTGATAGCCAATATCCTCACGCGCAAAGTGGCATTTGTCCGCAAAAGCCTGATGCCCGTCGCTGCCCTGGCAGGATTTATTCTGCTTGCGCTGCGCGCGACAGGCCTTCTCAAGTTCCCGCCGGACCTGCTGGAGATGGTCACCTACCATGGCATCGCGATTGGTTTTATCGCGTTGTCGCTGCGCACCACCAAAACGGAAATCAAGGGCGTCTTTGCTTTCCAGTCCGGCGCCCTGATCGTGTCCACCTACCTGGTGCAGGCAGTAGTCGGGCTGCTTATTTCGGTGACACTGTATTTTACGCTGATGCCCACCCTCTTTCCAGCCTCGGGCATTCTGCTGCCCATGGCCTATGGCCAGGGCCCCGGACAAGCCAACAATGTGGGCTCCACCTATGAGGCGCTTGGCTTTGCGGGCGGACGGTCCTTCGGGCTGTCGCTGGCTGCCACAGGCTATCTGGTCGCCTGCCTGGTGGGCATCTGGTACACCGGCCGCGTGCTCAGGAAGCGCGGCTTGAACCGGGAGGACATCAAGCCTGTCTCCGGCTCAGTCATGACAGAAACCTTCCAGGAGGCCGGCGAGGTGCCGCTGTCCGAATCTGTGGACAGGCTCTCTCTGCAAATCGCGCTGATTCTGATCACCTACTATATCACCTACCTCGTTACACACCTGATCACTCAGGGAATCACAGCGGTTGCACCGGGCGCGGGAAAAACGCTGACGCCTCTGTTTTGGGGCTTCAACTTTATCACCGGTTCCCTGGTAGCCATGGGCGCGCGCGGGTTGATGGGCAAGCTGCGCGATGCCGGTATCATGACAAGGCAGTATCAGAACAACTACCTGCTCAACCGCGTCAGCGGCCTGGCCTTTGACCTGATGATCGTGGCCGGCATCGCTTCCATCGACATTGCGGACCTGCAGGGCCTGTGGGCGCCCTTCCTGCTAATGGCGGTCATTGGCGGCGTGGTGACCTACTTCTACCTGAAATGGATTGTGCCCAAGCTGTCTCCGGACTATGCGGACGAAAGCTTTATAGCGATGTTCGGGATGCTGACAGGCACCATCAGCTCGGGCATCCTGCCGCTGCGCCAGATCGATCCGGAGTTTAAAACCCCGGCGGCCGACCAGCTGGTGGTTGGCAGCGGTACAGGCATCCTGTTTGGCGCACCCATGCTGATCCTGATCGGTTTGGCCCCCAACTCCACCGCCATGCTCTTTGTCACCATCGGACTGTGCCTGCTCTACCTGGCTGCCCTGGTATGGTTTATGACCGCCAGGCGCTTCCGCCAGGGCAAGTCCGGTTAATACTGCTGCCGTGCTCAATGATGTCAGAGAGACCCGTCTTTGGTTTTTGTTTGCATTTTAATGCAGACAGTTGTATAATCCGTATACAAATACATGACTGACGCTTACAATGGACAAAATCAAAAGGAGGTTCACCCAATGAAGAAACTGATCGCACTGGTCTTGTCCCTGATGCTGTTCCTTCCTGTAGTGGCCCTGGGCGAGGGCGTCGCCGGAGAGATTGTCATTGGCATTTACGAGCCTGCTTCCGGAATTAACGGCGCCGGCGGCAAGCAGGAAACCCTGGGCATCTATTACGCCAACGCTGTCGCGCCCACGGTAAAACTGTCCGATGGCATCTATACCGTCAAACTGGTGGAGGTTGACAACCAGTCCTCCAATGACAAAGCGGTCTCCGCAGCGACGCAGCTGGTTTCAGCCGGAGCGTCCATCGTGCTTGGCTCCTACGGGTCCGGCGTTTCCATCGCTGCCGCGCCCACCTTTGACGCTGCGGGCGTGGTTGCCATTGGCGTTTCCTGCACCAACCCGCAGGTGACCGCCGGCAATCCCCTGTACTACCGCATTTGCTACCTAGATCCCTTCCAGGGCACGGTGCTGGCCAACTTCGCCATTGACGAGTTCAGCGCCAAAAAGGCCTATACCCTGGCCCAGCTGGGCAATGACTATGATGTCGGCCTGGCGCACTATTTCACCGAGGCTTTCAAGGCCCGCGGAGGCGAGGTCACCGGTGAAACTTTCCCGCTGGGCACCAGCGACTTTACCGCCTACCTGACCAAAGCCGTCAACGAGGGCGCCCAGGTCATCTTCGCGCCCACCTCTACCGAGTTCGCGGCGCAGATCATCACCCAGGCCGCAGCCAATGGCATCAAACTGCCCATCCTGGCCGGCGATACCTGGGATTCCCCGGTCATCCTGGAAGCCGCCAAGGGCACTGACCTTGTGGTCAGCGTGTCCACCTTCTTTGATGAGGGCGATACCTCCTCCCTGGCAGCGGAGTTTGTCACGGGTTTCAAAGCCTGGCTGAATCAAAACCCGGAGAAACTGGCCAACAACGGCGGCACAGACATCGTGGCTGCGGTGTCCGCCCTGGGCTACGATGCCTACATGGTAGCGCTGGAAGCCCTGAAGCTGGCAGACTCGGGTGAGCGCGATGATATCGCGGACATCATGGCTGATGTGACCTTTGATGGCGTCACCGGCAAGATCGTCTTTGGCGAGAACGGCGATGCCGTGCGCAACCAGGCCTTCATCATCAAGAGTGACAACGAGCTGGGCGCCTGGCAGTTTGTCAAGGTGCAGAGCGTTGCCGAGTAAGAGGCAGGCAGCATCCCCCCGTTCTGACCTGGCTGGGGGCCGAGCAGTCGGCCCCCTTTTTCAAAGGACACATTATGACTGAATTCATCAGCGCCAACCTGCCCTACCTCTTGGCCGGCATCTCCGTGGGCGGACAGTATGCCCTGATCGCCATTGGCTACACGATGGTCTATGGCATCCTGCGGCTGATCAACTTCGCGCACGGCGACATCTTTACCGTAGCCGCCTATTGCATGGTGTATATGAACGCGACCATGCCGCTGTACATCTCCCTTCCGCTGACCATCGTGTTTACGGTGGCCCTGGGCCTTGCGGTGGAGCGTGTGGCGTACAAGCCCCTGCGCGACGCGCCGCGCATGTCCATCATGATTTCGGCCATCGGAGTCAGCTATCTGCTGCAAAACCTGATGTGGTACGTGACCGGCGGCCTGGCCCAGCAATATCCCACCATCCCGTGGATTTCCAGCACCATCAGCATTTATACCGCGACCACCAAAATGGTCACCCTGGTCACCCCGGTGCTCACGCTGGTGTTGGTGGTACTGCTGGTGCAGTTGATCAAGCATACCAAGATCGGCATGGCGATGCGCGCGGTGAGCAGGGATTTTGAAACCTCCAGGCTCATGGGCATCAAAATCAACGGGGTCATCTCGGTCACCTTTGCGATCGGCTCGTTTCTGGCAGCGGTAGGCTCCATGCTGTATTTCAGCAACTACACAGCTGTCACGCCCACTGCCGGCGCAATGCCCGGGCTGAAGGCCTTCGTGGCCGCGGTGTTTGGGGGCATCGGATCCATCCCCGGCGCGGTCATCGGCGCCTTCATCATCGGCATTGCTGAAAACATCATCAAGGCCCTGGGCTGGACAGCGTTTTCGGACGCCTTTACCTTTGCCTTGCTGATCGTCATCCTGATCTTCAAGCCCACCGGTCTGTTCGGTGAGGCTGTCCATGAAAAAGTATAGGGAGGCCAACAAATGAAAATGTTCAAGATCATCCTGGCCGCCCTTCTGGTCATCCTCGCCCTGGTCATCACAGCCTCCGCGCTCACAACGCGCGGCACCTTGCCGACCCTGCTTGAGCGGATGGATCCGGAGAATCTGGCAGCGCAGGACGCGGCAATGCAAAAGGCCAAGGACCGCGTGACCACCGCGCTGGCTGAGAACAACCCGGAGCGGGCGCAACGCAGCCTGGATCGCTATATCAACGGGTTTTCTGCTCAGCTGACGCTGAGTGGCAGGGTGGGCTACGACCTGTTCTTCTTCAGAAACGGGCCGTCCATGCTGGCCCTGGCCCTCTTCCTTGTAGTGGCCGCCGCAGGCCTGATCGCCCACGCGCTTGACCGAAGCGGCAGGGTCCGCAAGCTGGTGCTGCCGGCCATTCTGATCACCGTGTTGTATGTGGGCGTCTATATTGTGGAAAACATCGCTGGCGCAAACTCCATGCTGATGACAGTGCTCAAAAAAGGCGCCATCTACGCCTTGCTCGCCGTTAGCATGAACCTGCTCAACGGCTTCACCGGGCTGTTTTCCCTGGGGCAGGCAGGCTTTATGCTCATTGGCGCCTACACCTATGCCATTTTCAGCATTGAAACCCAAAGCCGCGCGCAGGTATACCAATACTATGCGGGCGGCATTATCCAATTTCAACTGCCCGCCCTGGTATCCATCGCGCTGGCCGGGCTGGCGGCCGCCCTGTTTGCCTTCCTGATCGGGTGGCCGGTCCTGCGTCTCAAAAGCGACTACCTGGCCATCGCCACGCTGGGCTTTGCCGAGATTATCCGCGCCATCTTCCAGTATGACGGCCTGGGGCCGCTGACCAATGGCTCCAACCTGCTGCGCAAGTTCACAGTGTTTGATACGGCGCTGTTTCCCTTTGCCGTAGCAGGCGTGTGCATCGCGTTGATCGCCCTGCTGATTCACTCCACCTATGGGCGCTCATTCAAGGCCATCCGGGATGACGAGGTGGCGGCGGAAGCCATGGGGATCAACCTGTATGCGCACAAGCAGATGGCTTTTGTCATCAGCAGCTTTTTTGCCGGCGTGGGCGGCGCCTTGCTGGCCATGTACCAGACCACCGTGCAGGCAGCTGCATTTACCAGCGCCATGACCTATGAGATTTTGCTCATCGTGGTGATTGGCGGCATGGGCTCAATCTCAGGCTCAGTCATCGCCAGCTTCCTGTTTGTAGCCGCCAGCGAGTGGTGGCTACGCTTTCTGGACAACGAAACCATGCTGGGCAGCTTCCGCGTGCCCCTGCTGCGCTCAGGATTTCGCATGGTGGTATTCTCTGTGGTCATCATGGCGGTCGTTTTGTTTTACAGAAAAGGCATCATGGGCGACAGGGAGCTGAGCCTGGGCCGCTTCAGGCGCAGGCTGTCGCACCGAAGGAAGGGAGGTGCGCAGGATGGCTGACGCCATGCTGGAACTGTCCCATGTCACCATGCAGTTCGGCGGCGTGGTGGCAGTGGACAATCTGTCCATGCACATTGACCAGGATGAAATTGTGGCCCTTATAGGCCCTAACGGCGCAGGCAAGACAACTGCCTTCAACTGCATCACCGGCGTATACACCCCCACCAGCGGCCAGGTCTTCTACCGCGGCGAGCTGATCGTTTCAAACCGCCCACAGGGCAAAATGAAAACGCTGTATGCCGGCAGCCACAAGGATTTTCCAACACAGGTTGTCGTGAACACGCCGGACCGCATCACCAAGATGGGCCTGGCGCGCACCTTCCAGAACATCCGGCTGTTCAAAACACAGACTGTGTTTGAAAACGTGCTCATCGCCACCCACCTGCACCGTACCAGCAACCTGTTTACCGCCACCATGCGCCTGAACCGCCAGGAAGAGCGCAGCTTTCGCGAGCACGCGATGTCCATGCTGGAAGCAGTGGGGCTCCAGGATGAAAAGGACGAGCTGGCAGTGTCCCTGCCCTATGGCAAGCAGCGCCGCCTCGAAATTGCGCGCGCGCTGGCTACTCGCCCCCGCCTGTTGCTGCTGGACGAGCCGGCTGCGGGGATGAATCCGCAGGAGACCGATGCGCTGGGTCGTTTCATTGTGGATATTCGTTCACGCTTCGGCCTGACCGTCTTTCTGATCGAGCACCATATGGATTTGGTCATGGATATTTCTGACCGCATCTATGTGATTGATTTTGGCCGGCAGATTGCGCACGGTATCCCGGAACAGATCCAGGACAACCCGGATGTAATCACCGCATATTTGGGGGTGGATGAGGAATGAGCCTGCTGAACGTCCGCGACCTGCAGGTTTCCTATGGCGGCATCGAGGCGCTCAAGGGCATCACATTTAAGGTGGATAGGGGCCAGATTGTCACCCTGATCGGCGCCAACGGCGCTGGAAAATCCACCACATTGCGCGCCATCAGCGGCCTGGTGCCTGTCAAAACCGGCAGCATCAACTTTGACGGGCGGGAGATCACCTCCCTGGATACCTCCAGCATCGTCAAGGAAGGGATCGTGATGGTGCCTGAAGGCCGCCGTGTCTTCCCCAACCTGAGTGTGCTTGAAAACCTTAAAATCGGCGCCTACCTGCGCCGCGACCAGGCAGAGATCACAGCAGCTACGGAATACGTCTATGAGCGTTTCCCCATACTCAGGGAACGGCACTGGCAGCTGGCAGGCACCCTGTCCGGCGGCGAACAGCAGATGCTGGCTGTCGGCCGCGCGCTGATGGCCCGGCCGCGCCTGATCATGATGGACGAGCCTTCACTGGGCCTGGCACCCCTGGTGGTGCGCGAGATCTTCTCCATCATCCATCGCCTGCGCGATGAGGGCATCACCATCCTGCTGATTGAGCAAAACGCCAATGCCGCCCTGCGGGCCGCGGACTATGGCTACGTGCTGGAGTCCGGCAGCATTACCATTGAGGGAGCCGGCCAGGACCTGCTGAACAACCAAAAGGTACGCGACGCCTATCTGGGCCAGGCACGCAAACGGAAGGTGTCCGCCGGCGCAATGCCTCTTCCCAAGGAAAGCTGATTGTCAAACGCTTTCCCCCTGCCCGCGAGAGCGGGCTTTTGCATTTGTCCCAAATTGCGTCTTTTCCGGGACCGCGCTATAATTGCCTCACACTCGCAAAGGAGGCCAGAAATGGATTGGATACAGGTCAGTGTAACGACGGTCAGCGGCGCAGCAGACGCGCTGAGCGCGCTTTTGATGGATGCAGGCGCCAAAGGCACCCAGATCCTGGACCGGCAGGACATTCCTGTCGCAGATGATGGCAGCGGCTTTGGCGAGCTGTATGACGAGGACCTGCTCGAAAACCTGCCTGAACTGGTGACTGTCAAAGCCTGGTTTGCCTCGGATGAAGAGGTGCAAAGCGCCCGGCAGGCAGTGGCGCGCCTCGGTCAGATGGCAGATTTTGATGCCGGCCAGCTGCTCTTTTCCACCGTCAGCGTGCAGGAGGAAGACTGGGCAGAAAACTGGAAGCGGTATTATAAGCCCCTGCGGGTGGGACGGCGCCTGGTCATCCGCCCGGTTTGGGAACACTATGAGCAGCAGCCCGGCGACCTGGTCATTGCCATGGATCCGGGCATGGCCTTTGGCACCGGCGCACACGAAACCACCCGGCTGTGCATGCAAATGATCGAGAAACACTACAAAGAAGGCCCGGCGCTGGACATTGGCACAGGTTCGGGCATTCTGGCCATCGCGCTGGCCAAATTGGGATGTCCGTCTGTCACTGCGGTGGACATCGATCCGGTTGCCGTTACATCTGCCGGGCAAAACATCGCCCGCAACGGTCTGGAGCACATCATCACCGTTGCACAAGGCGATTTGGCGCAAGGCCTGTCAGGTCCTTTTGACTTCATCTGCGCCAACATTCTGGCTGATGTGATGATCAGTCTGTCGGCCTCTATACGCTCCCTGCTGTCCGACAGCGGCTGTTTCCTGGCTTCGGGCATCATCAAAGACCGTGAGGAGGATGTTCTGACTGCCTTTTCACAGGCAGGCTTCGTGCTGACGGATCGCCTGTCGGATGGTGAATGGGTAGCGCTGCTGTTTCGGAGCGCCCATGCCTAAATTTTTCGGCGAGCGCATCGCACCGGATTTGATCAGCTTGTCACAGGAAGACAGCCACCATGCCCTGCGGGTGCTTCGGCTGCGCCCGGGGGATACCATCCGCGTGAGCGCGCAGGGCTTGCATTTCAACGCCCGGCTGGAGGTGGACGATCAGCAGGCAAGGGCGCGCATCCTAAATGAGTTTGCTTCCAATGAAGCGCGCACCCGCATCACCCTATACCAAGGCTGGCCCAAGGGCGACAAGCTGGACCAGATCGTACGCCAGACGACAGAACTGGGCGTAGCCGCCATTGTACCGGTGCTGTTCGCCCGCTGCGTAGCCCGTCCCGACCAGGCAGGCAAGCGTCTGGAAAGGCTGAATAAAATCGCGCGTGAAGCGGCCATGCAGTCGGAGCGCACCATCATCCCGCCGGTTCTCGCGCCCATCACCGCGATGGAATTATCCGCAAGGCTTCAGAAGCACGCGCTGGCTTTGGTGCTGTATGAGAACGAGCGGCAGCAAACACTGGCTTCCGCCCTGAAAGGGCAAGCGGATCTTGCCCTTGTCATCGGGCCGGAGGGCGGTTTGACCGCCGGGGAGGTCGCGGAGATGGGCGCACAGCCTGTTACCCTGGGCCCGCGCATTTTGCGCACCGAGACCGCCGGAATCGCCGCCATTGCAATGGCGTTCGCGCTGAACCGGGACTTTTAGACAGAAGGAAGAGAACTTGATTAAGCCTGACAAGACCGTTGCGTTTTATACCCTGGGGTGCAAGGTGAACCAGTACGACGCGCAGGCGATGATGGAAATTTTCGAGCGCGCCGGGTACCAAACCCGCCCCTTCGGGGAGCAGGCAGATGTCAACGTGGTGGTGACCTGTGTGGTGACCGCGGCGGGTGAGCAAAAAAGCCGGCAGATGCTGCACCGGGTGCGCCGCGAGCAGCCTCACAGCCACCTTGTCGCCGCAGGCTGCCTGGCACAAAAGGACGCGGAAAAACTCAAAGATCTGGGCGTCCGCCTGATTCTGGGCAACCAGCACCGTGAGCAGGTCGTACAGCTGCTGGAACAGGCCATCCGGGAGAACAGCCGGATCACCGCTGTCGAGGATGTGCTGCGCGTGCCGTATGAGGAACTGAGCATCACGCGCCAGGAGGGACGCACGCGCGCGGTCATGAAGATTCAGGAAGGCTGCGACCGTTACTGCGCCTATTGCATCATCCCCTATGTGCGCGGCGGTATCCGTTCAAGAACGCCCGAGGCGATCGCCAGGGAAGCGAAGCGCCTGGTGCATGCCGGCTACCGTGAGATTGTGCTCACCGGCATCCATCTGACCAGCTATGGAAGGGATTTAGGCGGACTGACCCTGCTGGATGCTGTCCGGGCTGCTGCCGTGGACGGGCTGAATCGCCTGCGGCTGGGTTCGCTGGAGCCAGTGATCGCCAGCGCAGCGTTTGTTGAAAGCCTGGCCCATATTCCCGTTGTCTGCCCGCAGTTCCACCTGTCCTTGCAATCGGGCAGCGACAGCATGCTGCGTCGGATGCGCCGCCGCTACACAGCTGAAGAATATCTGGCAGCCGCCAGACGCCTGCAGGACGCCTTCCCCGGCTGCGCCCTGACTACCGATGTCCTGGTTGGTTTTCCCGGGGAAACTCAGGAGGAGTTTGAACAGACCCTGGCTTTTTGTGAGCAGGTGGGGTTTGCAAAAATGCATATCTTTCCCTTCAGCCGCCGCGCAGGCACCGCAGCGGACAGGATGCCCGGCCAATTGAGCCGCGCCCTGAAGACAGAACGCGCACGGCAAATGGCGGCACTGGAAGCGCGCATGTCCAAAGGCTTTATGGCATCCTTCCTGGGCTCAAGCCAGGACGTTCTATTCGAAACCCTGACAAAGGACGGTTTGGCGCTGGGACATACCCCCAACGCGATCAATGTGTATTGCCCGGGCGGCAGCCCGGGAAAGATACAAAAGGTACGGCTGCTCGCCCCGCTGGATGACGGCCTGCGGGCCACCCTGCTTTCATCATCTTGACAGCTGTCATAGCGATGAATATCATTTGATTAAGCGCTGTACAAAAGGGGGTTGTGTGATGAAAGACTGTCTGTTTTGCCGGATCGCGCGGGGAGAGATTCCCTGTGACAAGGTGTTTGAAAACGAGTGTTTGCTGGCTTTCCGTGACATCAGCCCGCAGGCGGACAAGCATGTGCTGATTATCCCCAAGCATCACATGGCGAGCCTGAATGACCTTTCCGAAGCACCGGACGCGCTTCTGGCCGGTTTGCTGCGCGCGGCGCAGGCGGTTGCGCGCGCTGAGGGTATCCAGGACAGCGGTTACCGCCTGGTCAGCAACTGTGGGCCTGACGCCCGTCAAAGCGTCAGTCACCTGCATTTTCATGTGCTGGGCGGCCGGCAACTCAGCGAGCGCATGGTATAAACCCGTAAGGAACATAGCTGAAACAAAGACCAAAGCTTCAAATCCTAGCCGGCAAACGCCGGTTTTTTATAGTCTGATGCTTGTGAATCAAGCCGGATCTGGGTATAATAACCCAAGCGGGCGGAATCTGCCCCGCGTCAGCAGAAAAGGAGGGAACCGTGCAGGACATCACTTGGGCCACACTCAAGCGTATCGCAGCGCAGCAGGTAGATGAAATTTATACACGGGCCTTGCTGCTGAACCGCATACATGCCATTGGGCCGGTTGGCAGGCGTACTTTGGCTGCCTCCATGCAGCTGTCCGAGCGCGAGGTGCGCGCGGCTGCCGAGGCGCTTAAGGAAGAAGGGCTGATCGATCTGAATACTTCAGGCATGCAGTTGTCCAAGGATGGCCTAGATATTTTGCCGGAGGTGCGCGCATTGTGCCGTAACATCTCCGGCCTTTTTGAATTGGAGCGCCAGCTGAAAGAGCGCCTGGGCATCGCGCACCTGGCCGTGGTGCCCGGTGATGCCGACCAGGACCGCATGGTGATGGTGGAACTGGCGCGCGCCACAAACCAGTTTATACAGGAAGTGCTCCGGGAAAACATGATCATCGCCGTATCAGGCGGCAGCACAATGAGCGAAGTGGCCCGTGCCGCAGTGCCGGCGCCCGGTCCGGTCATGGTGGTGCCTGCGCGCGGCGGCTTTGGCCGCATGGCGCAGATGCAGGCGGATGCAGTGGCGGGTGAACTGGCCCAGCGTATCGGCGGGGACTGCCGGTTGATGCACCTGCCTGAGGGCATGGACGCTGAGACACTCCATAAGGCAGCCAAACTGCCTGGCGTGCGGGCGACCCTGGCGCTGATGCGCAACGCCGACATCATCCTGTATGGGGTAGGACGAGCGGATGACATGGCGCAGCGGCGCAGCTTATCCCTGTCCACACGGCGCAGTCTGCAAAAAGCAGGCGCGGTGGGAGAGGCGCTGGGCGATTTTTTTGACATTAACGGCAGGGTGATTCATAAGAGCCCCTCGCTTTCCGCCGAGTTGGGCGTGGGCAAGCTGGATTCCAAGTCGATTATGGCCGCCGCCGGAAAATACAAAGGCGAAGCCGCGCTGGCAGCAGTGCGCTGGCATCCCCCCTGGGCGCTGGTGGTGGACGCAAGCCTGGGACGAAAAATGCTTGAGCTCCTGGATCAGGCCAGGCAAAAATATACCGACTAACATCAAGGAGGTTTCTTATGAACAAAAAAACTGTACGCGACGTGGATCTCAAAGGAAAAAAAGTACTGGTACGCGTGGACTTCAACGTGCCCATGGATGAGCATCAGGTCATTACGGATGAAAACCGCATCCTTGGCGCGCTGCCCACCATCCGCTACCTGATTGAGCAAGGTGCAAAGACCATTCTGTGCAGCCACCTTGGTCGCCCCAAGGGCGAGTTTGTCCCCAAATACTCCCTGGCGCCGGTCGCCAAACGTCTGAGCGAGCTGCTTGGCCAGCCGGTCAAGATGGCAAAGGACGTGATCGGCAAAGACGCCGACAGCGTGGTTGCTTCCCTGAAGGATGGCGAGGTTGCCCTGCTGGAGAACCTGCGCTTCCATAAAGAAGAAGAAAAGAATGCGGAGGAGTTTGCCAAGAAGCTGGCCTCCTATGCCGACGTCTATGTTAATGACGCCTTTGGCACCGCGCACCGCGCGCACGCCAGCACAGAGGGCGTTGCACATTATCTGCCCGCCGTTTCCGGCTTCCTGATTGAAAAAGAACTGCAGTTCATGGGCAAGGCACTGGAAAACCCGGACCGTCCCTTTGTGGCCATCCTGGGCGGCGCCAAGGTGTCCGACAAGCTGGGCGTGATCAACAACCTGCTTGAAAAAGTGGATACCCTCATCATTGGCGGCGGGATGGCTTATACCTTCACTGTCTCCCAGGGCGGACAGGTAGGCAACAGCCTGCTGGAAAAAGACAAGGTGGACTACGCACGCGACATGTTGGCCAAGGCAAAGGAAAAAGGAGTCCGGCTGCTGCTGCCGGTAGACACAGTCATCGCAGACCGCTTCGACAACGAAGCCAACACCAAGGTCGTTCCGACCGGCGAGATTCCGGAGGGCTGGCAAGGCCTGGATATTGGTCCCAAGACCTGCGAGCTGTATGCCGAGGCAATCAAAAGCTCAAAGACCGTGGTCTGGAACGGTCCGATGGGCGTGTTTGAAATGCCCAATTTTGCCAATGGCACCAAGGCGATCGCCCAGGCGCTGACTGACAGCCAGGCAACCACCATCGTCGGCGGTGGTGATTCAGCAGCTGCAGTCACGCAGCTGGGATTTGCGGACAAGATCAGCCATATCTCCACCGGCGGCGGCGCCTCCCTGGAATTCCTGGAAGGCCTGGTGCTGCCCGGCGTCGCGGCGCTCAACGACAAGTAATTGACCATGGCCCGCCCGGCGATATCTCCGGGCGGGCAGGTGACCCGAAACAATATATTCAGGAGGGAATGAATGCGTACACCTGTGATTGCCGGTAACTGGAAAATGAACAAGGGACCCAAAGAGGCGGCAGAGCTGATCAATGAGCTCAAGCCTTTAGTCAAGGAAGCCCGGGCCACTGTGGTGGTCTGTGTGCCCGCCGTGAGCTTTGCCGCAGCAAAGACAGCGCTGCGCGGCAGCAAGATCAAGCTGGGCGCGCAAAATGTGCACTTCAAGGAATCCGGCGCTTATACCGGCGAATTGTCGGTCGCCATGCTCAAGGAAGCCGGCGTGGAATATGTCATCATCGGCCATAGCGAGCGCCGCCAGTATTTTGGCGAAACTGATGAGACCGTCAACCTGCGCGTGCGCGCCGCGGTGGCAGGCGGGCTGACCCCCATCATCTGTGTTGGCGAAAAGAAAGAGCAGCGCGAGGCAGGCTATACCGACGCGCTGGTGACCTATCAGACCATGATTGCGTTAAGCGGGCTGAGCGCGGATCAGATTAAAAAGGTCATTATTGCCTATGAGCCGGTCTGGGCCATCGGTACCGGGCTGACTGCGACTGATGAGCAGGCCAATGAGACCATTGGCGTCATCCGCGAAGCCATTCGCCAGAAGTACGGCAAGCGCGTCAGCGACAAGGTGCGCATCCAGTATGGCGGCAGCATGAATCCCAAGAACGTCAAGGGCCTGATGGCTCAAAGCGAGATCGATGGCGGGCTGATTGGCGGCGCTTCATTAAAAGCCGCTGATTTCGCGCAGGTTGTTAATTTCGACTGATACTGATTCCCAATCTTTATTGCATCAGTATGAGCAAATCCAATTAATAAAGGAGAAAACGTGTCCAAACAACTGACTGCACTGATTATCATGGATGGCTTTGGGATCAATACCAACCCCCTTGGCAACGCCATTCTGGAAGCCGGAACCCCCAACCTTGACCGCTTCATGCGCATCTATCCCCACACCCAGTTGTCGGCTTCCGGACCGGACGTGGGGCTGCCCCCCGGACAAATGGGCAACTCGGAGGTGGGTCATCTCAACATCGGCGCCGGGCGTATCGTCAACCAAGAGTTGATGCAGATTACCCGGGATATCGAATCCGGTGAACTGCTGCGCAAGGAACCGCTCATCTGGGCCATGGATGAAGCGCGCAAAAACAACAAGTCCCTGCACTTCATGGGCTTGCTGTCTGACGGCGGCGTCCACAGCCACATCGAACACCTCTTTGCCCTGCTGGACATGGCCAAAGCGCGCGGGCTGACCCGCTTTTTCGTGCACGCATTGCTGGACGGACGCGATGTACCGCCAACCAGCGGCGTGGGCTATGTGCGCCAGCTGCAGGAAAAACTGGACAGCCTGGGCGTGGGGAAGATCGCCAGCATTCAGGGCCGTTACTGGGGCATGGACCGCGACAACATCTGGGAGCGCGTCAAACTGGGCTACGATGCCATGGTGCTGGGTACCGGCATTCCCGCCACTGACCCGGTGCAAGCGGTGAATGACAGCTATGAAAACGGCATCACAGACGAGTTTGTCAAGCCCATCGTGCTCATGGAGAACGGCAAGCCGGCAGGCAGGGTTCAAGCGGAAGACAGCATGATCTGCTTTAACTTCCGGCCCGACCGCATGCGTCAGATTACCCGCGCTTTCATCATGCAGGACTTCACCGGCTTCGAGCGGCCAGGTGGTTACCTTGCCCTGCGCTATGTCACCATGACCCAGTATGACGAGACCTTCACGGGCTTGCGGATTGTCAATCCGCCCGCCACGCTGGAACGCACCCTGGGCGAATACCTTTCCAACCTGGATCTGCGCCAGGTTCGCATCGCAGAAACACAAAAATACCCGCATGTCACCTTCTTCTTCAATGGCGGTGTGGAGAAATCCAACGCAGGAGAGGATCGCTTCCTGATTCCCTCCAGCAAGGTAGCCACCTTTGACCTTAAGCCTGAGATGTCAGCGCCCGAGGTCACCCAAAAGGCGCTGGAAATCATCGACTCCAAGCAATATGACGTGATGATTTTAAACTTCGCCAACTGCGACATGGTGGGCCATACCGGCGTGATTCCGGCTGCGGTTGCTGCTGTGAAGGAGGTTGACAAGGATGTGGGTATTCTGGTCGACCGCATTCTGGAACTGGGCGGACGCGCTTTCATTACTGCTGACCATGGCAATGCTGACCAGATGATTGACTATGCCACGGGCCAGATCTTTACAGCTCACACCACTAACCCTGTTCCGTTCATAGCGGCCGACAAAGGGTTGATTGGCCGGGAGCTGCGGGACGGAGGGCGTCTGGCGGACATCGCGCCTACCATGCTCAAGGCCATGGGCCTGCCCATCCCGGAGGAAATGACCGGCCAGTCCCTGCTGTAATAAAGCTAAAACAATTCAGCAGCGGTATTACTTCCCCGGCATTGGCAGCTGCTCAACATACCAGATTTCTCCGTCTGTTTGTGCGCTGACAGTGCCCATGGAAATATAGTAATGCGGTATCTTGCGATTGCGCAGCTGCTTGGCCAGGGTTTCGCCATTGCTCATGTTGCTGGTGATAACAACCAACTCCGGACCGGAGGCTTCAAAGAACTCTGAACGCAGGCGATTGATGCCGTGATGGGGGGACTTCATGATATCCACATTCATGTACTGGGGATAGTCCTCCATCACCTGGTCAAGACTGGCGCCGGTCACATCCGCCGGCAGGAGCATCGTGCAGTTTTTAAAGCGGATATGCAGCATCATGGATCTGGCGTTCACACCATGGCTGTCATCCTGCCGGATGTTCTGGATAAAGGTGATCTCAGCCCCGCCCAGCGTCATGCGGTCACCCGACAGCAGCTGATGATGGGGTATGCCTTTTTTATCCAGCGCTGACATCAGCTTGACAACCTCGGGTATGCGTGTTTCCCTGGAATACTTGCTCAGGAAAGCGATGGCCGGATAACCTCTTTGCACCAAGCGAATGGCGGCATCCAGATGGTCATCGTGGTAGTGGGTGTTCATATAATAGGTAAAGCCCGTGATGCCCTGTGACTCAAAAAAGAACTCAAGCCAGGAAAGCTTATCGCTTGTCCCCCCGTCTATCAGCATGGACTCCCCGCCGCAGCGCAGCAGGATGGCGTCACCAATTTTGATATTGATAAAGTCCACCCGCAGCAGCTCGGCATCCTCCGCGAAGGGAGCCTTCTCAAGTAGTGGAACTTCCTCCACAAAAGGAGCCTTGCTCCGGCTGGGGGCATGGTAGACAGTAAAGTCGCCGGCCAGCACAGCGGCAGGAAGGATCAGGGTCAGGACGAGCAGCAGCAACAGGACTTTCTTCATCATTTTCCTTTGATGGTCATACGTATTCCAGCAAAACGACGCCAGTGTTCATACTAGAGCGAGTTGATCAGCTGGTAGATCTGTCTTTTAAACCTCGGTTTGATGTTCAGCGCTTTGTCCAGCGGCATATGGAAGACGCGGCCATGGCGCATGCCGATGACCTCGTTGCCAATCCCGCGCTTGAGCAGCTCAATGGCCATATGGGCGGACTCAAAGGCAAAGGCTGCATCCTGCGCAGTGGGCTCGTGGCCGCGTTGTGTGTAGCCGATGATGTTGTAGCGCACCTCTGTACCGGTTTTGTAGCGCAGCACGTGAGCCAGCCGGCGCGCGTTCATGGGCTCTCCCTCATACACCTGGGTATAGGGTTTCAGAAAGGAAGCAAAGTCATAAGGCTTCATGGTTTTGTAGGCGCCTTCGGCCACCACGATGGTTGCGCGGGTATTGCCGCGCTTGATCAGGCTGTCCAAACGCTTCACCACGTTTTCAATGCGCCAGTTGCTGACCTCCGGCACAATGACAATTTCAGAGCCGGTGGACATGGCGGTGGACATGGCAATATCTCCGCAGTCACGGCCCATCACCTGCACCACTGCAGGCCGGTCGTGCGAGCGGGAAGTGGCGCGGATGGCGCGCACCGCATTGACACAGACGTTGACAGCCGTGTCAAAGCCCAGGGAAGTCTCGGAATACTCCAGGTCATTGTCAATGGTGCCCGGAATACCGATGCAGGGCATGCCCATCGCGCTCAGCGCCTTGGCACCCTGGAAGGAGCCGTCTCCGCCGATCACCACCAAGCCTGTCACATTGAGGCTTTTTAAAAAGCGAAAGGCCTTTTGCTGGAACTCAGGCAGGTAGAACTCCTCACAGCGCGCGGTACGCAGATAGGTGCCCGGCTGATCAGCGATGTCCAGCATGGTGTCCATGGACAGTTCAGCAAAGCTGTCCTGAGGCTTGTACTTGCCGATCAGGCCGTTAAAGCCGCGCTTGATGCCAATCAAGGGCATGCCAGCCATGGCTGCAAAACGGGAAACCTCTGTTACTGCGGCGTTCATCCCCGGGCTGTCGCCACCGCTGGTCAATACCGCGATCTTTTTCATCTTCCACTCCTAGTCATGTGAGTATAACAACAAAAACGGGCAGGCGGGAACCCACGTCCTGCCTGCCCGTTTTTCGGATTAGGGTTTGAGCAGTTTGGCCGCCATAGGCGCCCGAAGCCTGGATGCCTCAGGCATATCCCCCAGCAGGGGGCGTAAATAGTGGATGAAGGCATCGGTCACGTTGTTGCCGGACGCGCTGATAAAGCTGTCAGGCATCAGCCGGGTTTTGGCTGCGATATCTTTCAGGTTGCTCAAGCGGTAATCCACAGAATAATCGCCGGTGCGGTGGATGGTGATGGAGCCGTCAATGTTGTGCCAGATGGCAAACTGGGCGGCCTTCTCCCCCACCTCGCGCGCTTCGCGCTGGTCCACATGCGACACACACCCCATAAAGGAGCGCTGCAGATAGCCAAAGGTGTCCGAACGCACGCGCTTGATGCCGGTCTTTTCTTTGATCTGGTTGGCCAGCTGCTCACCCAGGGCGCCGGTGCCCGAGAGCTGCATGTTGCCATGCGCGTCACGCTCGGTCTCCTGCAGGGTGGCCAGAATGGGCGTTCCGTGCTCATTCTGAATGCCCTCTGACACCGCGATCACGCAGCGGCCCAGCTTGTCATATGTGGCTTTCACATCCGCGAGGAAATTGTCCATGACAAAGGGACGTTCCGGCAGATAGATCAGATGGGGGCCGTCGTCATCGTACTTGCGCGCCGCGGCGGATGCCGCCGTCAGGAAGCCGGCGTGACGCCCCATGATCACCGCGATATGTACGCCCGGAAGCGCGCGGTTGTCCAGATTAAGCCCCATAAAGCTCTGGGCGACAAACTTAGCCGCGGACGGGAAGCCCGGGGTATGGTCGTTAATCATGAGGTCGTTATCGATGGTCTTCGGGATGTGGATGGCACGAAACTCGTAGCCTTCCAGCTCGGCCTGCTCATTGACAATGCGCACAGTGTCAGAGGAGTCATTGCCGCCGATGTAAAAGAAGTAGCGCACATCATGCGCACGGAAGACCTTGAAGATTTCCTCGCAGTACTTGCGGTCCGGCTTGTCCCGGGTAGAGGACAGGGCTGAAGACGGGGTCACCGCGACACATTCAAGGTTGTGGGTGGTTTCCTGGGTCAGATCCATGAAGCACTCATCCACGATGCCGCGCACGCCGCCTACCGCGCCGTACACCTTGGTGATCTGCGGGAATTTGCGGCTTTCCAGCACCGCGCCGACCAGGGACTGGTTGATGACCGCTGTGGGTCCGCCCCCCTGGGCGACTACAACTTTGCCTTTCAGTTCCATGTGTCCACCTCCATAATATGAATACATGACAATACCCGGCGTATTGGATACGCCGGGTGAAAAATCAGTTCTTGCCGTTGCAGCCCAGCACGTTGACGATCTTGTGCTTGACCATGCCCTTGAGCGCGGCGCGCGCGTCCGTCAGATACTGGCGCGGATCAAAATGCTCGGGATGCTCGGCCAAATGTTTGCGAATCATGGCGGTGAACGCCAGGCGTAAATCGGAGTCGATGTTGATCTTGCACACTGCCATGGAAGCAGCCTTGCGCAGCATGTGCTCCGGCACGCCCTGGGCGCCGGCCAGCTTGCCGCCATACTTGTTGATCATCTCCACATACTCGGGGATCACGCTGGACGCGCCATGCAGCACAATGGGAAAGTTCGGCAGACGGCGGCCGACTTCCTCAAGGATGTCAAAGCGCAGCTTGGGTTCGCCCTTGAACTTGAAAGCGCCATGGCTGGTGCCAATGGCAATGGCCAGGGAGTCGACGCCGGTGCGCTTGACAAACTCCTCCACTTCCTCAGGGCGGGTGTAGCTGGAATCTTCCGCTGACACCTTGATGTCATCCTCAACGCCGGCCAGGCGGCCCAGCTCGCCCTCCACGGTGACATTGCGCTCGTGCGCGTATTCCACCACGCGGCGGGTCAGGGCGATATTCTCCTCAAAGGGCAGGTGAGAGCCGTCAATCATGACCGAGGTAAAGCCGCCGTCAATCACAGATTTGCAGGTTTCAAAATCCGGGCCATGGTCCAGATGGACTACAATATTCAGGTCACTGGTTTCTACAGCAGCCTCAATAAGCTTCATCAGGTAGGTATGGTTGGCGTACTTGCGCGCACCGGCAGATACCTGCAGGATCAGGGGCGCGTTCTCCTCCTGGGCGCCCTCAACGATGCCCTGGATGATTTCCATGTTGTTGACGTTGAACGCTCCGATCGCATAGCCGCCTTCATACGCTTTTTTAAACATTTCCCTGGAATTGACTAATGGCATGTTTCCTCCTTTACTGTGCCGATACTCTTGGCACAAGGCTTTTTATTTAGTATACAACCTGAGATTGTGCCTGTCAAACCAGCTTTGATTGACACAAAGACACTTGATTATTATAATTTATCGTGTTCTTGTCGGGATGCTCCAGAATCAAGAGGAATGAGGAAATTGTATGTTTGGAAAGCGGGGAGACGGCTACCTGGTCAAGGGCATCGACCCGGTCATCGCGCTGACGCCCTATCTGATGCCCATGCGCTGCGATGCGCAGGTCATGCTGAACTTAAAAATCGAATTTGAAAAGCTTGCGCGCTTCATGGCTGAGAAAAGCCGTGAAGGTTATCGCATCACCTTTATGGAAATCATTATCGCAGCGTACGTGCGCTGCATATCCCGGTTTCCGGAAGTGAACCGTTTTATTGTTAACAAGCGCTACTACGCACGCAAGGACATCGTTTGCTCCTTTGCCGTCCTGCAGGACACGCCGGACGGCTCAGTCAAGGAAAATATTGCAAAATGCAAGTTTGATCCGCATGACACCATCTTTGACGTGGCAGAGCGCATCAAGGCCGCGATTGAGCAAACCCGCAAGGCGGATGCGGACAACAGCACCCTGAAGGTGGCCACTCTGCTCAAAAATCCCATTATCGCAAACATCATTGTCATGTTGGCCCGCATTTTGGACCGCTATGGGCTCTTGCCAAAGTACCTGCTCGGCGCCAGCCCCTTCCATACAGGGCTGTTCTTTGGCAACAACGCGTCCATTGGCCTGCCCCCGGTGTTGCACCATATTTACAACTTCGGGTCCACAAGCCTGTTTGTGGTGATTGGCAACATAGAGCGCACGGTGGAGCTGGACAGTTCAGGCCAGCCTGTGCGCAGGCGCATCCTGCCCGTAGGCGTGACAGCGGATGAGCGCGTGTGCGCCGGCATGGTCTACAGCAAGTTTTTGCAGATGTTCCAACACCTGATCAACAACCCTCAGGAGCTGGAAGCCAAGCCGGACGAGGTCTGTTTTGACGAGGGGCATGTCATCAGCCTGCCGCCGGTCAAAAAATCCAAAAAACGCTTCAGAAGCCGCCTGGGCAAGCTGCGCAGCCGCAACCGGATCGCCAGCTGATAATACTGATCAAACAGCCTCCGGGCAAGGATGCCTGAAGGCTGTTTTATTGACTATATTTTGCATTAGAGCCTGTTCACACTATTTCATGATCGATGATTATGTGATAGATTATCCTCATGAAACTGACAGCAGCTCAATTTGAGAAGATTTCTCCGTATTTGCCGCGACAGCGCGGGCATGTAAGCATG
>Ga0255346_1001019_pt1 | contig 41705 bp, 40 predicted proteins | sample wastewater_treat_FD_194410 | JGI IMG/M metagenome (GOLD analysis project Ga0255346, IMG submission 194410) | Wastewater microbial communities from Lulu Island WWTP, Vancouver, Canada - plant22 | ecosystem: Engineered > WWTP > Wastewater > Unclassified | place: Canada: Vancouver, British Columbia...
TCTTTGCTATCTTCTTCATAAAGAGGCTTCTCCTTTGGCTTTATTTCGCAATACAACCTTCGGAGATGTCCTCTTTTTCTAAACCATTATTTTTTAATTAATTGCACTTCTCGATTGAAGTGGTGGAGGAAAAACCATTTCAGCAATAATATTAATGTGGGGATTAAGTCTGCTATCAGTAATTTTCATGATTTCCAACGCAAAACGCGCAGGCTTGAAAGAATGGTCTTTTTACCGCGTAATAAGAAACATTCTGAATCTAGTGATACCGAACGCTATTCCTTTCTTTTTTCATCTTTCATTATTTCCAATTCTGCACAAAGAAGACATTATAATAAAGAATGGGAAAATCACTATGAGAGGAAGAAATATCTTCAGCTGGAAAATAAGCCGGAATATTAAAGATATTAAACGAATTTTCTTCAAAGACGCTCAAATTCAGCCTCTTTTCACTATCGAATTTACCGATGCATTCTGGCATCTGGGAATAAATATGAGCCTAGAAGAAAGACGCTGGGTTAAGACCGAAATCCATAATTTTTTAGATCTATAACTTCCAAGAATACATTTGCCGCTAAACACCAGTGCATTTAATTATTAAAAAGAACATCTTTATTCTTGACTTTTTATTCTAATTATTTTTATTGCCTATACTCTATTAATATTTGCAATTCAAGGAGATTAAAATGAAAAAGAAAATGTTACTGGCAGGTCTAACCTCGCTCGTATGCTCATTCGGCATCATATTTGCCGAGGGTGAAAGTGCAAAAACAACAATCACAGCAGATGCTCCTGTTGCTGATGTTTGCTTCAGCAATGACGGCAAAAAACTTGTTTTCTCTTACAAAAACGTTATCAGCCTTTATAACGTCGACGGAACTCTCATAAAAAAATTCGGCGTAAAAGACGGACCTACAATCGACGTTCTTGACTATGCTAACGGCGTAATCGCGGCATTTGCCTACACCAACCCTGCTCAAATCGAGATATGGGATGAAAAAGGCGTTAACACCAAAAAGCTCGGAGCAATCGCGAAAGACGCGGATGAATGTTCTGTAAATGCGAATATCGAAACTGCGAAATCATACCGAATGCTTTTAACTCGCGACGGCAAAAACCTTATAAACACATCTACTACAGATAATTTCGGCGGTGTTAAATCAAGAGACATCGCAAGCGGAAAACTTAAAGTATTCAAAGGCTACGAAGATACTTCTGTTTACGGATGCTCTTTGAGCCCTGACGGATCAAAATTTGTAACTATATCAAGATGCGAACAGGTTAAGATCTGGGATATTGCAAAAGGAACTCTTGTCAACAGCATCGATACCGGTGATCCGATGAACACAAGCTACTACGGAAAAGATGTAGCATTTCTTGCTGATTCAACACTTGCAGTTGTTAAACAGGACCTTGCCATCTGGTCTGCAGACGGCAAACAGATCAAAACAATTAAAAAGGAAGTTGATTCCGCATACACGCTTGTAAGATCAAGCCGCGACGGAAGTTTATTCGGAGTAGCTTTTCAAGACAGCGGATTTGCAATTTACAAAAAAGACGGAACTCTAGTTAAAGTAATTATGACTGAGGGAGAATATTCTCTTCCGTGCGCAGTTACAGGAATATCATTCAGTCCTGACAACAAATCAGTTGCAGTATCCACCGACGGCGGAGCAATGAGCAAAGGTGACGTTAGAATATATTCACTATAGGTTCACACGCCCGGCTTAATATAAAAAAAGACGGAAAAGTCCGTCTTTTTTTATATATCATCAATTTGGAATCAGAACTCTGACGGAAGATTTTCCCATAAATCATCCCTTGTATTATTATTCATCAAACAGGCAACAACTGAATCAATCGGATAAGGATGATTTACATTTTCATCAACTTCTCCCAATTCGGGTCTAATCTCAAACGCCATCTTCGGTTCACCGAGCGAAAACTCAGCATTGATTCCTTCCTTATTACCGCGGGCATCAAGCTTAATCCACTTCGAATCCAAATAAACAAAAACATATCCGTGAAGAACAAGCCATGGAAATTTGTCATCATCAAGGATAAGCTTCTGATAACCGAACCCTGCAGGAATTCCGACTGCACGGCAAAACGCGGCAAGAAGAATTGATTTTGTAAAACAGATGCCGTGACCGTTTTTTAAGACATCTGACGCACTGCGCGTTATCAGATTTTCATTTATATCCGCGGAATGCTTTATCTCATCCCTGACAAAATAAAAAAGCTTTTGCGCTTTATCAATTTCATCAGAGCATGAAGAAACAAGTGATAAGGCAAAATCCTTCACATTTGAAACATCTACAAGACCTTTATCTTCGAGATATTTATTCATAATATACCTAAAACTAACGTGGAAGCTTATACTTCCGCGCAAAAAAATTAATCAATCCTTATCCAGGTTGCCGAACTTCCTATGCCGGCACAGCCGTATTTAATCCACATATATCCGTCTTCGCCCCAGTCCGCTCCCCATGGATGCAGTCCAACGGCAAAGGCGAAATCGGGACGCAACCAATACAGCTTTCTTTTCATTTTTATCATACATCATTCCGCCGTTTATTGAAAAATCTGAATAAGATGATACCGGGATCAACACAAAAAGCAGTACTACTAAAAGTAACAATTTTGTTTTCACAATACTTTCCTTTTCCGAGCTTCAGAATCCAGGTAATTCAAAAAGTACTTTCTTTATTATCAATAACCCCGCGGATCATTGACTGCTGATGGAAATTTATCATATAAATCTGTACTCGAACCGCTGATACCTGTTCCAAGCGCATTCGTCATTGCCTGATATAAATCATTACTATATCCATCTGGATCTTCACTCCGGCTGTTAGTTATTACAACCCATACATATCCATTCGCAAGCCGGTACATATTTGACTGCATCCCGGCCATTGATCCTCCATGTCCCCAACGGTCATGCGACGGACCCGCAAATAATCCCATTCCGTACCAAGTTCCATCGTTAGACCAAACAGGCAAACCGGGATTCTTGATCATTTCGTTCATCGAATCATTTGAAAGAAATTGAGATAACCGGCTTCCATCCATAGCTGTTAAAATTCTGCTAAGCTCGATTGCTGAACTAATCCAACCTCCGGCGGCATCTATGCCTTTCATATTTGTCCACCCGTATGGACGGGGAACAACACCTTCGCCGGGAAAAAGTGAATCATCATACCATGGATCATAATACTTCACTTCTCCCGGAACACGTTCTTCCAGATGCTCATATCCTATAGATAAAGAATATATACCCATGGGAGCCAGCACATTATCCCGCACATAATCCTCATATTTTTCACCTGATATCTTCTCAATTATAGATCCCAGTATAAGATAACCTACATTACAATAAGCAAAACGTGTCCCGGGTGTAAAATCCAGGTTCTTCGTAAGAGCATACCTTATATAGTCATCTCGCAGCGGCGGAGATGATAATCCGAAGAGCTTTTCTATTGCAAGACCGTCGTTTATCGGATCAGGACTTTGAGATCTATCCCATCCTCCGCAATGATTAAGAAGGTGACGTATAGTAATATTCCGCATTCGGGTGTCGGCACAATCCTGCGGTTTAATTTTGGTCAGTATACTCACAAAAGGAGCATCAAGTTTTAACTTACCCTCATCGCGTAGTTTAAGAACTGCAAGCGCGGTCAGAGTTTTTGATATTGATCCGATTCTTGAAACAGCATCAGGAGACATGACATTACGGGTCTCATAATTAGAATAACCATAACCTCTTGCCAGAATAAGCTTTCCGTTTTTTGCAACAGCTATCAATGCACCAGGAATATTCCACTTAAGCATGACATTTCTAATTTCACGGTCATAAGATTCACTTCCAGGATAATCATCTCCGCTTACCGGAATATCATCGATACTCGGATAGAACTCAGGAAGCGGATGATAATTATCGGGAACATTTGATCCGCAGCCCGCAAGAGTAACCGCAGTTAAAAGATTTAAAATGATACATAAACAGCGGATTTTATGTTTATATTTAATAAGACCAGTAAAGAAAAGAATCATCAGATTTACCTCAAAACAAACAATACAAAAAAACAGTTTTTTTCATAACACTTGAAAAATCTTCTTGGAAAAATCTAAATTATCCCAATTGATAAACAGGTACAAACGATCGAACAAATATTAATGCTTCACCGATAATCATACATATGCGAATAACTATCACTAATATCAGTCAAATATATTAATATTTCAAAATCATAAATTTATTATAAAATATCTTATCTCATGATTTCCCAGATTTCCTATATAGATTCGTCAGGTTTTCATCTATCATAGCATGCTTCTGTATATTAATTATTATCATGAACATTTCCGGCATGTCAGGCCTTCATTTGATTCAATACACTTCTATTCTCGTAATATTTTCTGCCAAACGAAAATCTCCGGTTAAATCACTTCAAAATTGCCAAAAGTAATGTCCATCAACCAGGAAAAAGATATTTCAACTAATTCCATATGCAAGAATAATTAAATTATTTATATCAATTATTTCCGCCTAACGCCTGAAACAAAAAAACAATTTACATAAGAAATAATAATTAGAAGATCATCCGCCGGTTATTTCCGGCAAAAAGCAATGGAGTTTTGATGAAAATATCTGATATAAAAAAGCGTATTCTCTATTTTTTCATTTCAGCAGTTCTTTTTACAATGGGTATCGGCCTTGTCATTTTCGGGAAACACTTCCACAGTTTTCGCGGATGGTTCGGAGATTATATAATTACTATCTTTATTTTCTTCGGAATAAAATTTATTTTTCCGAGGCTTCATAGAATCAAACTCGCGGCATGTGTTTTTGTTTTTTCATCCATAGTTGAATTAATTCAGCTTTCAGGAATATGCGATTATTATAATTTAAAATCCGCATTCTGGCAGTTAACAATAGGTAGCCGCTTTGATTTTTTAGACATCCTTCTTTATGCCGCCGGCTGTATAAGCGCGGCGGTGATTGACGGAATAATAGACAGGATAAATTTTAAATAAATCAGCTCCACTTCACGGCATCGAGATATTTCTTGAAAACAGGGCGCTTGTCGAAAAGTTTCTCCATATATTCTCTTGCATGAGCTCGGAGTTCACCTTCTCGTATTGATGTAATATCTCCGCAAAGAACACGGCTTCTCACAAAAATAAAATATGTATCAAGAACGTCGCAGATACAGTAGTCATTTATATCCTCAATTTTTCCCGCCTTATAAAGTTCATGCACTTCGCTTCCCTTCGTTTCCATTTTGCCCGGGCATCCAATCATTTTCGCAAGCACATTCAGCCCGCCTGCAAGCTTAACGGCATGATTATTCGACATATATTCCTGCATGTCTATGTGACGGGCGCCGTTTCTGTAACGTGTTCCGCCCTTATCGGAGAAATGCCTTTTAGCGGATATTCCTATTTTATAGGCACAAAATTCCATTAAAGGTACATCAAAACCTCTGCCGTTAAAAGTTACAATAGTCGCATCTTTATAAAGAGACTCAATTCCGTACCAGAAACGTCTTGTAATTTCCTCAGTCCGGTAATTCGGTTCATCCATTGAAACAATTTCGATAAGGCGGAAATTCTCATCAACCTTTGCAACAACAAGTGAAACGGGAATCTGAAACGTCGCCGGTATGAAATTACTCGTTCCGCCGGTAATTTTCAGTATTTCTTCCTGAAATTTTTCAACGGCCTCATCTCCGCTGATATTTTCACCCGGAAATTTGACTGACTTGATCAAATCGGTATCGGGAACCGACTCGATATCAAAAACGAGATACTTGACTTTGGCTTCTTCCATGAATTTTCCTCCGGCGGGTGAACATATATCGGCAAACCCGTTTTTCAAATTGTTTAAAATAAAATTGTTGCAATAAGAATGCGCAATAGAAAGGATGTCTACAAAGTTTTTACTATCGGAGAAGTTTATGGCTAAATGCGATATATGCGGTAAAGGCGTTCAGTTTGGTCACAATGTGAGCCATTCAAACAGAAAGACTAACACTCTCTGGAAGCCGAATGTCAAGAAAATCCGCGTGATCGAAGACAAGCAGGTTGTCCGCAAACATGTTTGCACACGCTGCATCCGTTCCGGCAAAGTTCAGAAAGCCGTGTAACAAAAAGCCGGTTAATAACCGGCTTTTTTATTATCAGAGATTCACAATAAATCCGTAAAATACCCCTAAAATCGAAATAAAGCACAATACTCCGGCAATAGAAAGAGCTATGATCGGAACAAAAACAGCCGCAAGAGCAGTAAGTACCGGCGCGGAATTCATTTCTGAAAGAACCGAAACAAGAAAATAAACCGAATAAATCATCGCTGCAATCACAAACACTGCAAGCGCCAAAACAGCAACCGGAGCCAGTTCAATTGAATTAAAAATCACGACTCCCGGAAGAATAAATATGAAAGGAAACAGAGAATAATTCAATACCGAGAAAATACGCGCACCCTTTCCCGGAAAACCCAGATACTGAAAAACAAAATCAGCGGAAAGCGCAAAAACAAATAATACTGCTAAAAGAATTATATATCCGAGAACTAATCCATAAGAAATTTTGTAATAAAAAAATTCACTCTGCGGAAGAAGAATTGATAAAGACAATAAAACAGAGAACAACGCAAGAAATGAAATCATTAACGATGACGGCAGAATTCTGCGTTTTGACTCTGAAATCTTAACTGCGAAAAGTCTCGGATCCATTATAAGGGCTGAAATATAATCAGCCCAGACAAGCGATTTTAAATTTTCTTTAAAACTCATGGCACATACCTGTATTCTATCAGCCCGTGATTTTCAGTAATCGAACCAAGCGGATTTTTTCCGAAAAAAGATCCCATCCCTCCGAATATACGATCAAGCGCAGAAGAATTCTCGTCATAAAGCGGCGCGTCAGATGGAAGCTTAGCGAGTTCTTTCGCTTTTTTTACAGCGTCCTGAAATGTACCGACCGAATCAACGAGTTTCATTTCAACTCCTCTTGAACCTGTAAAAACCCTTCCGTCTGCATACTGTTTAAAATCATCAATCGGAATATTTCTTCCGAGAGAAACATCTTTAATAAACTGATTGTAACAGTTATCAATCAAATCCTGAAGAAGAGCTTTTTCTTCATCTGAAAGATCACGCGAAGAAGAAAGTATATCCTTGTATTTCCCGCTTTTTATCACATTCATTTTTATGCCGAGCTTTTCAAAAAGTCCCTTAAAGTTGGGAGCTGCGATAATAACACCGATTGAACCTGTCATTGTTCCCTGATTGGCAAAAATATGATTAGCAGCTGACGAAATATAATATCCGCCTGAAGCCGCCATGTCTCCCATGGATACCACAAGAGGTTTTTTCTGACGAAGCTCCATAAGCTTCTGAAATATTTCCTGAGTAGCTGCAACAGTTCCACCGGGAGAATCGACTCTCAGAACAACTGCTTTGATATTATCATCAGCTGCAAGCTGGTCGATTCGCGCTATAACGGCTTCATGCATTGACATTGAAGCGAAATGTCCCTCAGTGTCCGAACTTATCACTCCTGAAACTCTTACAACACCGACTCCCTGAGCTGCACTGATGGAAATATTTGAAGATGAAGCTGAAGTTTTCCTCTGCATCGAGGTATTAATCTGAACAAGCGATAATACCATCGACATCAGTAGAAAAACCAAAATAGCCACCAGAATTTTTCTGTTTTTATCCATATAATCTCCTTATCTGTGTGAAAAAAACCACGGTTTGCTGTCAACCCATAGAACGACAGCTTTTTCCGCAGAATTATTAATTACTCTATGATTCTTATGAGATTCAAATGAAATCGAATCTCCCTCTTCCATATCATAACGTGAACCGTCGAGTTCAATCGTCAGCTTTCCTTTTATCAGGTAGGCGCATTCATAACCCTCATGAGAATACGGTTCTGTTCCTGTTGTTGAACCTGCCGGAAACTCAATTAAAAGATATTCGAAATCATCAATACCCTGACTTATAAGATAATGCGTAACATCACCGTCCGCAACAATCTTTTTATGAAAAGACTTTTTCGTCAGAGGAGATACCGGTGTTTTTACATTTGACTCAAACAAAGCTCCGATTGACACATCGAAGTAATCAGCGATTGACTTAAGTGTAGTCAGAGACGGAGAAGCTTTGCCGTTTTCAATCTGTGAAAGAAGACTTGGTGTAACATTGGTCTTTTCTGACAGCTCTTTTAGAGTTACCCTTCTGTTTTCACGGTATAGTTTAATTTTTCTGCCGAGTGCGGCAACTATTTCATCTGCCATCACAAACCTCTTTCACCTTTCTTTCAAACACGCATTATTTTACAATTTCTTTTTATTGCAGAGAATAAAAATAAGAGCTGATGTAAACCAAAAAAGTCTTGCCATTATTTTATATAAGTATAGAATCATACGGTTGTCCAAACCAAAGGGATTACAATGACGAAAAACAGAGTTCAGCTGCCGGGATATCCTCTGCCCCTTGGAGCAAGCATCGCAAATAAAGGTGTTCAGTTTTCGCTATTCTCCCGCCATGCGACGGAGGTCTCTCTTATACTCTTCGAAACATCTGAACCTGGTTCGCCTTTTGAAGAGATTAAACTCGACAAGGAACTCAACAAAACAGGCGACATCTGGCATATCTGGATTGAGGGAATCACCGAAGGACAACTCTACGGATATAAAATTGACGGACCGTATAATCCCGAAAAAGGTCACAGATTCAATAAATACAAGCTGTTGCTTGACCCTTACGCACGTGCAGTGAGCGGAAATTTCGACTGGGTGCTTTCAGATCCGCGAGGATATGACGCAGACAGCCAGTTCAAAGATGCAATTTATTCAACCAAAGACAGTTCAGCCGGAGCTCCGAAATCAATCGTTATCAATCACGAATTCGACTGGTTTGACAGGCCTCTCAAAATTCCTTTGACGGATACGATCATTTACGAAACCCACGTAAAAGGTTTTTCCTTTCACGAAAGTTCATCGGTCTATTCGCCGGGAACATACAAGGGATTGACCGAAAAAATTCCTTATCTCAAAGATCTCGGAATAACTGCCGTCGAACTTCTTCCGATTCAGGAATTCGACGAAAATGAAAATACCCGCAAAAATCCCATAACAGGGGAAAAGCTTAAAAACTACTGGGGCTACAGCACAATGAGTTTTTTCGCTCCGAGAGGGCGCTATTCTTCAAAAGGAGCACTTGGAGAACAATTCTACGAATTCAAGGAAATGGTGAGAGATTTTCATAATGCCGGAATAGAAGTTTTTCTTGATGTAGTTTTCAATCATACAGCAGAAGGAGATCAGACCGGCCCGACTATGTGCTTCCGAGGCATAGACAATTCAATTTACTATATGCTCGAAAGCGATAAACGTTATTATAAAAACTATTCTGGATGCGGAAACACATTCAATTGCAATAATCCGATCGTTCGCGAATTTATAATCGACTGCCTGAAGTACTGGGTAATCGAAATGCATGTTGACGGTTTTAGATTTGATCTCGCATCAATTCTCGGCAGAGACCAGGAAGGAAATATTCTCAAGAATCCTCCGCTGATAGAACGCATCGAATCGGATCCGATTCTTAGAAGTACCAAAATTATAGCTGAAGCATGGGACGCCGCCGGAGCTTACCAGGTGGGGCACTTTCCGGGAAGATGGGCTGAATGGAACGGCAAATTCAGAGATGATGTACGCAGATTCTGGAGAGGCGATACCGGCACAGCCGGAGCTTTCGCTACAAGAATAACCGGAAGCTCTGATCTTTATTCTACTGAAGAACGTTCTCCTCTTCACAGCATCAATTTCATTACTGCTCATGACGGATTCACACTGCGGGATCTGGTTTCATTCAAAGAAAAGCACAACGAAGAAAACGGCGAAAATAATGCTGACGGAGAAAACCATAACATCAGCATGAACTTCGGCATTGAAGGAAACGACGTTACACCTTTTATTGAAAAAGAAAGACGGCGGATGATAAAAAACTATTTTGCTTCGCTTCTTTTAAGCCAGGGAGTCCCGATGATTCTATCAGGTGATGAATTCTGCCGCACGCAGAAAGGAAATAACAATGCATACTGCCAGGACAATGAAATATCATGGATCAACTGGAATCTGCTTGAATCAAACAAAGATATGTTTAATTTCGTAAAGTCTCTTATTGCTTTTAGAAAAAGACATACTTCTCTCAGACGCAAAAAATTTCTTACAGGCGGAAATTCCCCTTATGAATCATCGCCGGATATTTCATGGCACGGAACTACTCCCGGAAAACCAGACTGGACGGAAGAAACGGGATTCATCGCATGCCTCATTAACGGGTTCTATTCAATACAGGATTTTACAAGTCAGGATGCTGACATCTTTATGGCATTTAACTCATCAAAATTCAACAGAAATACAACTCTTCCGGAATCGCCTAACGGCGGATCATGGAAAAGAATAATGGACACTTCGCTCGACAGCCCGGATGATTTCTGTCTTGAATGTTCCGCGCGGATAACCGACAAGAAATATCTTGTAAAACGTTATTCTTCTGTTCTTTTTATTTCTGAAAGAAATTAGTTTTCAGAGGAAGCTTATGAAAGAAATTGATTTATCAACCTGGAAGCGCCGCGTACTTTAAGGACCGCGACGACTTCATTTACTTCACATCTCTTCCGTGGATTTCCTTTACTCATCTGTCTCATACAATCAATTTCAATAAAAATGATTCGGTTCCGAGATTATCGTGGGGAAAATATTACGAACGCAGCTCAAGAATATATCTGCCGTATTCAGTTCAGGTCAATCACGCTCTCGCTGACGGAATTCATATTGCAAGATTTAAAGATGCTCTCGAAAATCTATTAAATAATTTCAATTGATACTGCGGCGGAATTCCTCCGGTTTTCGTATAAGAAAACCGGTTATTTATATTCTCATATCTTCTCTGTATATTTCAAGTGAATACGGAATGTTGTCATTAATGAGCGGCTGTACCTCTTCGGTTCTCTGCTTGAAAGAACGCCCGAGATTTACACGCGAATATTCACTTTCAGTACCGAGTTTTTGAGCATACTCAATCGACTTCCAGTATGCAAGACTTGATTTTGCCTCATTGTTCTGAAGCTGATAAACCGCTCCGAGATTATTGTATGACGCAGCAAGAGTTTCATATACTTTAATATGACTTGTCGCACGGTTATCAACTTTTTTGATTCTATCTGCATCAAGCTCAAAAACAGAAATAACTTTCGTGTACTGCGCCTTCGCAGAATCAAGATTATTAAGCCTGAGGAAAACATTTCCGAGAGAAAACATCAGCTCAGGCGATCTTGCGAAATCATCATACAGGTTCATCCACTGGGAAAGCGCATCTTCATAAAGTCGATTCATGTAATAAATCCGGCCGAGATTATAATGAAGCTCGGAAGATTCATATTGATTATCAAGCGCCTTCTGATACTTATTCTGCGCGATAGAATAATTTTCCATTTTATCTTCGAGTCTGTCTACGTCTTCACTTTCAAGCGAATCAAGATCAGCTTGTTCGAGCTTGATCTTATCAAAGAAGTAATAAAAAAGATTTCCTTCGAGAGCATAAGTCTTGCCTATTGATTCTGTTTCTTTATAAAATTCTTCATAAGTAAATTCAGGCTGTGTCTGATACGCACTCTCAGCGGCACGGAGATATTTATATGATTTAACAGGATCTTTAGTCATATAATAAAATTCACCGAGAAGAGCTAACGCACCGAAATATTTCTCGTTTTTGCTTTCTGCATGATCAAGTGCCGTAAAAAGATAATTCTCAGCAAGTTTCGGATTTCTCTGCAAAATGGCAAGCTTTGCATACTGAAGATACAAAGGAGGATAATTAGCATCACGCTTTTTTAATGCCTTCAGGATATCAGCTACAACAGGAAAAGGATTATCTTCAGAATCCTTAAGGCGTGGAGACTGAATTCCGAAATCAATTCTGACATTATTCTTCTCATCCGCCTTTTTGCTCATCACATACCATGCGGCTTTTGCAAGCAGCGGACTAGGCACTTCAGGCAGAAGATCCTTATCTCTCATTTTTACATAGAGATCAATTGTCTCGGCGAATGCGTCGCGCTCAATAAAAAGATTCATCAGTCCCGAATATCCGATAGGAGAATCAGGAGCCTTGGCAATAATATCTTCAAAATACTTACGGGCTTTCAGAAACTGACCCTGATAGAAATATGCATTCCCTATTCCATACAAAGAAGTTATATCATCAGGATTCTTGTTATTTGCCTTACGGTAAAAATCAAGCGCCACATCAAGCTGTGTATCGACTTTATCAATCGGCTTTGTTATTTCATAATAATAACGTTTCAGATGAGGCTTCAGTTCGTTAAAATAACGTGCCGGAACCTTGGAATAAAAATAACCGAGATTATTGAGAATATCATATTCAATAAAATTATCTTTCTCGGCTATTTTGTAGCCTCTGTTGAGTTTATCTATAGAACGGTCGTATTCTTTTTTATCGAAATAGGCGCGGCCGTATGAATTATAACCGTAGAGATAATCCTTTTTATACTTAGCATCGACCTCGCGGAAAAGTTCTTCCGCCTTGGCATAATCTTCTGTTTTTGGATCATTATTTTTCCGGATAAGCTCAACGCCTTTATTGATAAGCCTTTTTGCCATAAATGGCTTATACACGTACTGATATCCAAGAACACCAAGCACTATAACAAGGAGTCCGGCGATTGACATATTGCGTGTTCTTTTAAGAAGAATCTTCTGGCGTTCGCGCCCTTCCTGAGTATATTCTTCACGGGCATATATTCTTCTGCGCTGGAGCGAATCGGAGCTGGTATCAATTACAATTCCCAGTTTTTCTTCAAGGTAAGCCTGAACATCATCCTCACGCGCACCGTCAAGGATCATATTGACTAGTTCGGATGTATCATCTTTAGAAAGCTTATCATTGACGATTGCGTCTTTTACGGCTTTCATCAAACCGAATGACATTAGCTTGAGTGCATTTTTCAGCTTGCGCATCTCATGCACTGTCAGATCAAGGGCATCCTCATCAGTTTCGGGTGCAGGGATATAACCGCGCGAATTCATTTCAGGAGCCTGATTTCTTACAACATCATCAATAGCTTCGATGTTATCAATTCCGGAATCCATGCCTGAAAAAGAATTACCGGCAGATACTTCATCTGAACCGAAAGAAATATCTCCCGAAGAAGCACCTGGTTCATCAAACGAAGAAGAAAAATCTATTTCCGGAAGTTCATCAATATCCGCAGTCGGAACATCTGCCTTACCGCCTATATCAATATCAGACAAATCGGGTCCGGAAAAATCAGCCGATCCGTCGAGAGAAACCCCGCCCAGATCATCGAAAGAAGCAGAATCTTCAAAAGACGGCATCTCATCCGAAGAAGATTCTTCCTGCGAAAATTGATCATCCAATGAAAAATCAGAAGAAGAATCCGCAGATGCATCTTCACCGCCTACGAAAATATCTTTTGAAATATCCTGATCATCGACAGCATCAGGTTCATCTTCAAGCAAAGACTCAATCTGTCCTTCTGCCGTACTTGTATCTATTTTCTTTTTAAACTTTGAAGCAATTTTATCTTTTAATGACTGAAACTTCCCTGCTCCTGACGGCGCTTCTACGGAAGACGGCGTTTCATCAAAACCAAACGAAGGTTCGGCAGAATCAGTTTCTCCCCCGAAATCAATATCAGGAAGAGCGTCTGAAACAGTTTCATCAGATCCGAATGCAGAATCGTCAATACCTGAAAAAGTATCACTTCCGGCTTCAGGAAATGCGTCAGAAGATGCAAACTCATCCTGATCCTGAAAATCAAATGACGGTTCCGGCTCATCCTCAATTTCAACCATTGAAGTGATATCCTGAATCTCACCGGCGGTATCAGAAACATCCTGAAAATCTGATGATTCATCTAAATCCTGGCTTGAAGCAGGCGTTTCATCGGTCTTTTTGCGCGAAGAGGCACCGCCGGGCAATACACCCAGTATACGCTCTATTTCAGCAGCTTCTTCCGGCGTTATCGCCGCTGTTTCTTTATACTTTTCAGCCATTAATTATTTCCATAAAAGAGACATAATCACAATGATAAACTACTTTCAAAAAATCAATACCTTTTTACAAGAGCTTCACGCCAACAAGGCCTTATTCGTTTAATTATCGGAAAAATTATACTAAAAATTGAGATTATACGGATTCAGTCTTTATTCTAAGTGAATTCTCATGTTTTTGAATCATAATCCCGAAATTATAATATATTCCCGTAACCGGGCAAACTTTAATTCGGCGGAAAAGCCCTTTTATGAAAAAATATCTTATTATTCTTCCCCTGTTCTTCATAGCCGGAATAGGCGCACAGACTGAACCGGATACAGCATATGAATATTCGCTGAAAAATTTAAAAAGTTCAACAGCTCCCTATGCCGCTAAACTAATTCTTGATAATAACGGTCAAAAAACCAACGTTTCATTGAAAAAAGGTACAGTATTCACATACAAAAACCGTTCCTGCAAAAAAGCATACATTGCCGGAGATTTTTCCGGATGGAAGAAAATAAGCATGAAGCGCGGAAAATACGGAGTATGGTATTATTTTCTCACAGAATATGACAGAAGAGAAGTTGTCAGATACAAGTATTTCGTCGACGGAATATGGGCAGCAGATCCGATGAGCGAAGAAGGAGAAGATGACGGTTTCGGTTCTACCGTTTCCAAAACAGCTGCACAGTCAACCGGAGAAAATAAATTTGTTTCTTATAAAATTATAAAAGAAGGGAAAAAATCATTTGTTGAATTCAGAATTTTTAATCCTTCCGCTTCTTATGTTTCAATTGTCGGTGATTTTAATAGATGGAATCCCGAAAACGATGTTCTTTTCCGTGATGATAAAAACATATGGCGCATAAAAAAACACCTGCCCAAAGGACAGTACCGTTATTCATACGTCATTGACGGAGAATGGAAAACCGACACATATAATCCGCAGTCAAGCTCGAATCCTGCAGGAAGACTCTGTTCCTTAATCATAATAAAATAATATTCAGAATATTTTTTGTGATATTACATTAAGCACTTTGCTGAAATTATGCAAACTGCTCAATGTAATAATATTATTGCTTTTTTAATTATTCCGCTTCAAAATACGATTCATCGGGGGAAACATGCCGAACAGGGGAAACGGAAAAGATATCATACTTCAGGCATTTCACTGGAATCTCGTAAAAACTCAGGGAGACGGAACAATAGACGGCAGAGACGTCTCGTGGTACCGTATTCTTACCGAATCAGCCGATAGAATTGCATCATGCGGTTTTACCATAATTTACCTTCCGCCTCCATGGCGTGATGACTCGGCATGGGAATCCAACGGTAAACACGGCGGGGGCGAAGGATATTACTGGCATGATTTTGACCTCGACTCAAGATATGGTACAAAAAAAGAATTAAAAGAACTGATTCTTGCAATGCATTCTCGCGGAATAAAAGTAATCGTGGATCTGGTAACAAATCACCGTGACGGAAACAGAATGCAGAAAGATATATGGGAATATCCCGGAGAATGCTGGGCAAATGGAGGCATTGACAGCGGCGGCAGTTTTTTTGACGGACGCTTCGATCTTTCACTTTCAAATCCGAGGGTCAACAAACGCATCAAAGAAGCAATGAATGAACTTATGGACGAATGCGGTGTTGACGGCTGGCGATGGGACTACGTGTGGGGCTATGAAGTTAAAGAAGTAGTCAACTGGATAAAATCAACAAACAAAGATGAATATTTTTCAGTCGGCGAATACTGGCAGGATTCACCGTTTATGACAAATGACCCGATGGTAAAAAGATACGGAGCAGATGAAGGAGCAAGAATACTCGGATGGGCAAAAGAAAGCGGAGGCTGCGCGTTTGACATCATATTAAAACGATGCATTCAGTCAGCTGATGCACGCAACCTCAAATTCGCTCTTATTGCAAAATCTTCACCGGAAGAACGCTCATCTCTTGTTTCATTCGTTGACAATCACGACATGGGAGCTTCACCCTACTCTCCTGCTAACGGCTGGGGACAGCAATGCTGGCCGTGTCCGCCTAATTTCAAATCGAGGGCTTATGCTTTCATTCTCTCAATGCCCGGTACACCCTGTGTTTACTGGCCGGACTGCTTCGACTGGGGACATGATACTGAAATAAAGGAAATTATCCGTCTTAGAAAAAGAGCCGGGATTATTTCTTCTTCCGAATGGATCGACCTTACAGATAAATTCTACGGTTTTGCCGGAATAATTCTTAACGACAAAAAAGAAGAAGCTCTTGCCTTATCAATAAATTCAAATTTTACGGCACCGGAAGAAGTCTGGGAAACTGGTTTTGAAAAAAAAGGCGAATACACTGTATGGATCAATAAAAAGTTTTTATAACTTTTGCATAAAATTAAACAGACTTATTACAGTCCATGCCATTCAAGTGATGCGATTTTTTTAAGGCAGAGTAATGTTTCACTTTCATCATCAGAAAGCACACAGAACAAAGCCCTTTCTGTTAAATATTTTGCTCCGTTCTTTTCATAATAAAGAGGACTCATAAGAATTATACCTTTTCCTCTTCCGGCGGAATATGAGTCCTCGCCGAAATAAGAAACGATATCAGATTCGCATTTGAATTTTTCAAGATGCTTTCCCTTCACAAATTTAATGGAACTTATCTTTGATGAAGTCTTTGCAGCCATAAGACGGGCGATATCCGCCATGGTCATCCGCGCATTTATTTCAGAAACAGGATTTAAATAAATTTTATCACCGTCACGGAAAGTATAAGCATCAAAAGATACATGACCGGTATATCCTTCGGAAAAAACATTTTTTGCAATAATTTGCGCTGCATCCGCGAGTGCGGCAGCAACACCTTTTTCTATTGATGCCCCTGAAATAAGCGCATCAAACTGACCACGTGACGAACTAAATAGTTTACGGATATTGAAGTTCTGAATGCACCCTTCTTTGCAAATATAAAAACCGGCAGAATAATCATCTATGCGGTCTCTCCAAGGTTCAATGACAAATGATATTCCGAAGTTGTAATAATTAGATGCCTTTGAAAGCTTTTTTAAATCATCGTTTTTTTTAACATGAATGAATCCGCTTGCCGAAGATCCGAACTCCGATTTTGCTACAAATGGAATCGCCGATTTCGCGGCTAAGTCAAGAAGCTCTTCGTATGTATCAGCACATTCGCCGTGAGGATAACCGGAAATACGGCATATCTCATTTGAATATTTCCTCGAATTAATTTTCTTAACGGCGGATTCTTCCGGAAAATCACAAATGCAGTTATATGATTCAAGAAGCATTCGCGCACAAGAATTCATTCCCCACGCGAGCCCTTCACTTTGCGAAGCTGAATGCCCGGCTATTGACGCGTTTTCAATTCCGATTTCATCAAAATATTTATAATAAGACGGAAAAGGAATTATATTAGCGAGAACGTAATCATCCGCATCAATTGCCGGTATAAAAAGACAGGTCATCTCATCAGCGAATTTCTGATATCGTTCAACTGGAATATTGCCGAGCTCCAGATCGAAATTAGAATTCAGATAATATGTCTTTTTCAAATGCGTTTCCCACTCATCATAAATACTGTTGGAAACAAACCTGTTTCTCTTCCTGAAATTATCTGAGATGCCATATGATCACGCGAAATTACCGATTCACGGTCAATAAGACTGACATCAATATAATTATCATAATTTATAACAAAATCCTCAAACATTATTCGACCATCATCAAGCTCATCACAGTATTCGACATCAATCAAACCAGTACTTTCAATCAGCGATTTCCACCAAAGCGGAGAATGATATTTCGAATAACATTCTTCCCATACCTTCCATGACCAGCCGAAAGAATATTCTTTCGGCACTGCACCATCTTTCCACAAAGGCTCTTTATTAAAGCATTCACTTCCAAGATGAAAATGTCCGCCCGGTTTAATTAATGAAAAGAGTTTTTTAAGAAAACCGCAATTATCACCAAACATAAACAAAGAATTCATACAGAACACAGCATCAAAATAACCTGAAGGAAACAAAGTATTTTCAGTAATGTCTGCCTGTATAGGTATAATTTTATCAGCAAGATTCTTTTCTTTTGCTTTTTCAAAAAGATCATTGCAGTTATTCCATAAATCGACTGAAACAACAGTTACGCCGAATGTTTCAGCAAGAAAAAGTGAACTTCTTCCTTTGCCGCATCCCAAATCCAAAACTATATCGCCGCGTTTAAGTTTCATAAACTCTGCAATTCTGAAAAGAAGAAACATACCGCCGCATCCGACGAAACCGCCGTAAAGATCCGAATCAGTCATATCCATTAACTTCGGATATTTACAGCGGTCAATAGTCCTTAAGTCATTCACGAATCATTTCCTGTAATCCTGCGCATGATACAATTTTCCACTTACAGCTTCATCAAGAAGAACAGGAACCAATGCTCCGGGTATAACGCTTTCAACTGCATTCGGAGCTTTATCTCCGCCGAGATCAGTTCTCAGCCATCCCGGATCCATGAGATTCATGCACACTCCCTTCCCTTCAAGTTTCTTTGCCATATCAAAAACATATTTATCAAGAGCCGCTTTAGAAATTGCATATGGAGTGAGTTCCGGTTCGTCTTTTATTCCGGATGTTACATTAATAACTCTTCCGAATCCGCGCTTAATCATCTTCGGAATAATTCTATTGCAAATCAGAATCGGAACAATCGTATTTACCTTAAAACTAATTTCATATTCATCAGCAGGAGCAGTATAATATTCAGTTCTGTATTTAGTCATAATTGCTGCATTATTATAAAGAATATCAAGTCCGCCTGAAAGTTTTTCGGCTTCATCAGCTATTTTTTCTGCAACTGACACATCAGAAAGATCTCCTTCAATCTGAAATACTTTTACACCTTTCAATTCTTCCGCAAGAGCTTTCGTGTGTTCAATATTTCTGCTGTGAAGAATGAGATTGCAGCCTTCGGCCGCCATAGCCTTTGCGATTTCTTTTCCTATCCCCCTGCTTGCACCGGTTATCAACGCCCACTTGTTCTTTATATTCATAAATCCTCCGTTTGTTCCAAAATAAATATTATGCCATATTTTTCAAGAAGAAAACGTTTGCGCGGAAACATTAAGTGACTTTTACAAGTAATAACCATGACAATTATAAACTTTAATATCAAATATAGTCTGCGATGTCAGGTTTTTCACAATATTTTTTCAATTCGGACGATCTTGAAATTCATATTAAATTAATTCTTCAAACTATTAAAAAAAAACGAAAAAATGTTAAAGTTACTAGAATAATTTCCGACAATATTAACGCAAGGGATTAAAAGGTATATTCCCTCCCGATTATACTTTAAGTCTCCTGACACTGCGCGTCCAAACGCAGAAGGCAGGATAGCCGCCCAGCTATTCTGCCTTCTCCTTGGAACAAAATTCAAGGGAGTCTTTCAAGAAGCTCCATAGTGAAGCTTTTGATTCTCCCTTGAATTTTTCCTTTTGAATCAATTCCTTCAACAGTAAAAATAACTCTATAAATGGAACCTTCGTGCATTGTTCGAAGATTTGATTTTATTACCTTATCTTTTCGCCTATCGCTGATATCAAAAACAATGTCATGATTATTCTTATCGTAAAATGTTATTGTCTTGAAATGTTCGCTATGATTTCTAAGCCTGAGAAGCATTTCAATTTCCTGCCCGCGGTAAGTTTCGACAGACTGAGCCAATGCTTTCAACGTCATGTTTTCTTCGGAAATCAGACCGGAAGAAAATAAAACAAAAACTGCAAAAATGACACTGAATAATACTTTATGATTCAAGCTCGTCATCTTTCAGCCTCATAAGCAGACCCGGATTTTTATCTGCAAATCTAATGATATCATCTTTCTTCATTGAAAAGAGTGAAACCGCTGATTCGGTTCTGTAAGTATACGGCAGTGTCTGCCCGTAATACATCCGGCTTATGGATCCGATAAAATCCCCTTTTTCCAGAACACGTATTTTCTCGCCGTTTCTTTCAACCACCACTTCACCGTTTCTTATGATGCAAATATTTTTAATCTGTCCGTTTTCTTTATAAAGAACAGTCCCCTTTTTAAAATCCTGAGGAACAAAAATGGATTCAAGCCATGTTTTCTGAGTTGCCGTACAAAGCCTGAAAAACTTGCTGGTGGATAACAGATTCCATGTTTCACTTGTACGAATGCGCGCAAGACGATGAAGAGTATTTTCAAATTCCGTTCCCGCGATAAAACTTAAAAACTTATCTCTTTCTATTGTGTATAAAACAACATCAGTTTCGGCATAAACATCGGCAGCCCGCGTTCTCTGTGTAACAATTGCGACTTCTCCGAAATAGTCATACGAACCGTATATTTTTTTTTCATCAAGATTTCCGCTGTCGACAGATACGTTTCCCATATGGATGATGTAAAACTTATCACCTGAACTTCCCTGCTTGATAATAAGTTCGCCTTTTTTGTATTTCTCTTCATGAACAATGTTTATAAACTCCTGGGCTTTCTTTACACTTAAATCTTTTGCAAAATCAAGATGATTCAGCAAACCCAGAATCTGATGAGCTTTTTCAAACAAAGGCGGCTTAACATTAAATGATATAGTATTTTCTATACCGAATTTTGCTAGAGATAAAGATGTATTCTCCGGAAAATCCTTTTCTGCAATATGATAAACAAAAGTGCGTTTTTTTATCTGTTCAGGAAGTGAATCAAGATATGAGACAGGCGTGTGAAGCGGAGGAATACCGGCTTCATGAAATATAACTTTTGAATCCCATGGGAAATTTGAGAGCTCCGCATAACGCTCTTTTGACAATACTCCCGATTCAAAAAGCGCCTTGTGAGTTTCCGGATCATTATTGTGATCAGAACTATATACAAACGATTGATTCTGAAATGTCATTTTGAATCCGATGCATGGAATTGAATGAAGAGTATAAAACATATCGAACTTTGCATTATGAATAAACATAGACCGCCCGATTTTTACAGGAGAAAAATCAAAGAGCGTTTTCAGTCTTTCAGCAGAAACTCCGGCAGTCGCGGAATACTTTCTTAAGAAACTTTCAAGAACAGTGGTTGTTGTATAAATGGTTATTCTCTGCTCTTCGAGAATTTTCTGGAAAGTACCGGCATCATGGTCAGCATGACAATGAGATAGAATTATTCCCGTAATAAATTTGGGATTTACATTTGAATCAAGAAGCCATTCGGTAGAGTTGACAGGCGGGTCAACCATGATTCCCTGATGATTAATCCAGATGATAAATCCCGAAGTATTATTAGTCGGATCAAATCCATGACTTGGCCCGAGACAGGTAATACCGAAAAGAGGAGGAACAAACGGTTCTGAAAGTCTTTCTCCGACAAGATATGAAGCCTTGTATTCAACAAAATTATCTACTTCTGCAATCTGTTTGCCGCCGTCGCGGATGGAAAACTTTTTACCGCTTGATGCTATTTCAACATTTCCTATAACAGCTTTCCCTTGCCGCATTACAACGAATTCCACAAGATCATCAATGGTAAAATTTCCGCGAAAATGATTCATTTCGTTCTTCAAGTCAGTAACGAATACATCCGGATTATCTATGTCATAATCAAGAGAAATGTCGAATTCAACCGGACCGAAAAGCGCCTCCTGAAGAATATCGCACATTGCTTTTTTCTGTTCTTCAGTGCAGATTACCTTCGTTCGGCTTTTCTTTATAAAGAAATTGAAATAAAGCGGAAACTCTATTTCGGCTACGCTAATCCCTTTTATCCAGTTAAACATTTCCCGAGTAAGCACAAATATCTTCGGAACTGAATCCGGAAGAAGCATCGTATCTTTTATAGTTTCAGGAGGTATACCGAACTGAATATTGCCCTCAGTTGTACGAACGAGAACACCGCCCCTTTTAAGCTCATATTTTATATCAATTTTATGCATTAATTTTTCCGTGTAGTAATAATTACAATAAGCCTCAAAATATCCAGCGTTTTTTTATATTTGATCCGGTTAAAGCATAAGCTTCTCATTAAATGAGACATATTAACAGTATCAAACCGCTCGCACAGCATATCTCATCTAAATTTATTCTTGACTTTTTTTTTGAATATTAGCATATGATACCATTGTATTTTGAGAAGACGCTTTATGCGACTTTCCGCTTTTGCCGCCGTAACACAATTCAGTTTGGAAGCAAAGAAAATACAGAGTAATTTTTTTGAGGTTAAAAAATGGCAGTACAGATTTATGCCGGCAATTTGCCGTACAACACTAACGACGAAGCGCTAAAATCTCTTTTTGAGGGCTTTGGTGAAGTTGTATCTTCGAAAATTGTCAAAGACAGAGACACTGGAAGATCTAAAGGATTCGGTTTTGTTGAAATGACTGATTCAGCAGCTGCTGACGACGCGATCAAACAGCTTGACGGCTCTGATCTTGGCGGAAGAAAAATCAAAGTCAACATCGCGAGACCTAAAGGCGCGTAATGGCTTAAAATAAATCCATGACAATCGAAGGAGGCTGAAACAGCCTCCTTTTTTTATTAATCAAATACATAAGAAATATGCTGCTGTCCGAGCCCCTTAAATCCGTAATCACTAACTTTCTGCTCAAATGATTTAAAATTATCTCCGTAATGGACTAATATCATTTTTGACTTAATATCCGCAGGAAGAGTATTTAATTCTTCTATAGATGCATGAACTCCTCCTGTAAAAAACTGGCAGTCATGAAATATTGCTTCAAAGTCAAACTTTAAGCAATATGATTCAATCAGATCCCTGTCAAAACGCGTATCGCTTGTAAACATTACTCTTTCATCAATTACAATTCCGCAGCTCCAGAATGAATTATTCCATGCATTCGAAACATCCGGTATATGCATCGTCCTGAACATTTTCAGATCAATTGAACCGACCTTCGCGGATAAAGTTTCTCTTGGAAAATCATGAAGCATCTTCGGACGGTTGATATTGAAAAAATCCTTAAAAGAAAGAATATCCCCGCAAATCTCTTCATTGTATGCCGCTCCGCCCCTAAGCGACATATCCCAGAGTATATGCTGATATGTTTCACTTATAACCATATTGGGTTTCTTCTTTGTCACGTATCTGCCGAGAAGAGCGATCTCTTCCAATCCGCCGATATGATCTGCATGAGAATGAGTAATAAGAATATTTTCAATCGAAGTAATAGGAATACCGAGCTCAAAGAGAGACTGCGTACATTTTGTACCGCAATCAACAAGAAGATGATCCTTTCCTTTGATTATGAGGAGGTTCGTCTGATACTGCGCTTTAGTAAAAGCGCTGCCGACCCCTGCGAAAACAAGCTGAAGATTTCCATCATTAGAAAGCTTCAGACCCTCTGAGGCTATTTTTTCTGTTTTCATATTAAACCCTTCTTTTTATGCTTGAAAAGAAACAAGAGATTTAATCATAATTAATTGAATATATTTTTCAATCTTTTTTTATGCGGGGATGTATGCGGAATTTTTTCTCTGAAAAACGAATCGGGAAAATTGACCGGAGCAATGAAAACAAATTAGAAAGAAGCACCTTTGAAAAAGACCACGACAGAATCGTATATTCGAATTATTTTAGAAGACTGCACGACAAAACCCAGGTTTTTCCATATTCTCCCCTTTCAGCATCAAATCAGGCAAGATCAAGACTTTCTCATTCTCTTGAAGTTTCATGCGTAGCCCGTTCGCTCGGAAATCTTACAGGTTTGCACCTATCCGAAAAATTTCCGGATATCAGACCGTTTGATGTCGGAATAATCGCAGCATCGGCAGCACTCGCCCATGACATCGGAAATCCTCCTTTCGGTCATTCAGGTGAAGACGCAATCAGAATCTGGGCAAAGGAAAACATCGACCGTTCACAACTCGGCAGTGAAGAATATTCGGACATGATAAATTACGAAGGAAACGCACAGGGTTTCCGTATTCTTTCACGTCTTGAAATATGGCAGAGAAAGGGCGGGTTGCGCCCCGCCTGTGCAACAATAGGAGCATTTACAAAATACCCGTGCAGTTCTTCGGCAATGGATCCGGCATCCGGTATTATTTCAAAAAAGAAATTCGGATTCTTCAAGGAAGACGAATTTCTTTTTACTGAAGCGTTTGAAGAAATGGGAATTCCTCTTTACGAAGCTGGCACAATTGCCTATCCAAGGCATCCGCTTTCATTTCTTTCCGAAGCTGCTGATGACATCTGTTACGCTGTTATAGATCTTGAAGATGCCTTTCATCTTGGGGTAATAGATTATAAGACTTTGGAAGATTTACTGCTTCCGATTGTACGGCACGAACACGATTTCAGCATCGATCAGTCTTTCGACAAACACATTAAAGTATCGCGTCTGCGTTCTGCAGCAATAAATTCGATGATAAACCAGTGCCATAAATGCTTTATTGAGAACATCGACTCTATTTTTTCACTCAAACACAACACCCCTCTTGTATCAGAAATCGGCAGTGCAAAGCAATATGATATTATTTATGATTTTTCCATGAAAAACATATACTCATCAAGCAGTATCCTCGAAACAGAATATGCAGGATTCAAAGCTATCGGAGCACTTCTTAACATCTTTATGCCTGCAGTCTTATCAAAAAATCCAGACAAGCAGGAAAGACTCGGAAGAAAACTTATTCCGTCTATTTACTATAAACGGTTTGAATTTTCAGATAAATATAAATCCGATTCGGCAGAACATCTAATAGAGTTTCTTTCGCCGTATCAGCGCATGCTGACTGTTACTGACTATATAAGCGGAATGACTGATAGATATGCAATTGAACTTTACAGGGAACTCACAGGTTTTGGCAAAATATAATCAGCGTTCGGTTCTATTTCTTCCATTAGCCTTAGCTGAATACAACAGGCGGTCAGCTTCCGATAGAAGATTTTTAAGCTCATCGCCGCTCCACTGGCAAACTCCGATACTAACAGATACCGTAATATCTTTCTTTGATAATTTCAGACTTTCTACATTCTTACGGATTCTTTCAGCCGCAGAAAAAGCATCATCGATAGAAGTATTCGGAAGTACAACCAGAAATTCCTCACCGCCGAATCTTCCGACAATATCAAAATCTCTCAATGTTTTGGTTATAGATTCGGCTATCTTTTTCAAGACGACATCACCGGAAAGATGTCCGAACTCATCATTAATCCGCTTAAAATGATCAACATCAATCATCATCACAGAAAGCGGATTTTCATAACGTTTGGATTTTTCAATTTCATCTTCCAGGCGTTCCATTGTGTGACGTCTGTTGTAAAGAGAAGTCAAAACATCCGTTATCGCCAGCTGCTTGACTTCATTCAGCAAAATATAGTTTTTTGCATTTGTCTTAATACGCGATAGAAGCAGTTCATTGTTAAAAGGTTTGGCAATATAATCATTTGCTCCGATATTCAGAGTGTTTGAAATTGTTTTATAATGGGCAACTCCGGATATGGCAATTATCACAGCCTCTGATCCTTTCTCGCGCAGCTTCATTATGACATAATTGCCAATCATGTCCTTTAGCACCATATCAATCAGATAAATATCGTATTCCTTATCTGAAGCTAAAAGCTCATCTCCGGACTCATAGTATTCCACATTTGAAATACCCGCCATGGTAAATATTCTTTCCATTATATAGCGGTCCATTTTACTGTCGTCGCATACTGCGATTTTAAGTTCCGCCATTTTCTGAAAAACATTATCCTCTCGCATATAAGCAAGAATCGCTGAACGTATTTCATCGTTTCCGGACTTTTTGGAAATATAATCCACTATGCCGAGAGAAAACATTCTTGTGCGGTATTCATCGCTGTCCGTTCCGGTTATAACAACAACAGGAATATTCTTATATGGCGAATCATTGATTTTCAGAATAAGATCTTCACCTGTTGAATCTTCAAGCTCAATTGCTGTTATGATAAGATCTATTTTGCGGCTCTTTAAAACATTCAGGGAATCATCGAGGTTTTTAGCGAAGGCATATTCAGCACCTATATCAGAACATATCTTTTCTATAAGCGTTCTGTAAAAATTACTTGTTTCAACATGCAATATCGAGTACATAAGCCTCCGCATGCTGCGGCAGTTACCGCAGTATTTTTAAATCATGATAAATGCTCTTTAAGTTTCTCAATCCACTTCGATCCGCTTTTCTTTTCTTCATCATAAAATTTCAGAAAAACACTGAACCGGTCAAAAGTACTCTGAGTCATGTAGTGCTCAAGACGGCACGCTTCGGCTTCGGCTTCAGCTTCTTTTACACAAAGCACTTCTGAAAGTAGCCGCTTTAAAAGCCTATGCTTATCATAAACTCTTTCAGCTTCAGTTCTCCCCTGCTCGGTAAGTTCGACATATCCGTATTTTTCGTAAGTTATAAGGTCTTTATCTCGAAGCTTTATAAGTGCCGCAGTAACGCTCGGCATTTTAATTCCGAGAGATTTAGCAATATCTTTTACACGGACAACCCGATTCTCTCTTGAAAGTAATGAAATAGTTTCTATATAATCTTCCATGTTTGATGAAAGATCAGAATTATGAGAAAATTCCTCTCCCATTATGCTTCACCGGAAAATTCGGCAGTCCAGTTCGCGGAAGGAATAAAATCGGCAAACACACTCGGAGCAATTTTTTTCATTATAAGAAGCATCTCATAAGCCGCTCTGCGGATTTCCCATTGTGCATGCTTTTCAAGACGGATTGAAAAAAAATGCCTGAGCTCTCGGAAATTTGCAGTAAATACTATTTCTGTTTCAACTGCATTAGGAAGAACAAAGCGCGCGTCTTCTTTGAGAATATTCATTTCTCTGAGTTTAGAATATGCAAGTCTTGAACTTTCCATAAAATCAGAATATATTTTATGCGCTTCGGGATTTTCTTCTATGGAAGGCGGAAGAATATATGAAAATTCATTTTCACTGACATATCTCTGCGACTGCTGTGAATAACTTGCCATACGGTGACGTACCAGCTGATGAGTAAACGCACGCGACACACCTTTTATCCGGAAAGACGCACATGCATGTTCAAGAATGGAATCATGACCTGTTTTAATTCTCGCTTTAATGAATTTTCCGGCACTCTCTTCATCGGCTTTTTCAAACGAAAGATAGCAGGTTCTCCCTGCTCTTTCAATAACCTTCTCCGCGTCGGGGGTAGAAGCTATCAGCTCAACTGAAACATTTTTTATTTCGTTCATTAAATATCCTCAAGCAAAGCTCATATTTACAACACGCGCGGAAATAACACAAGCCGATTATTTAAAAAGTTTCATGCCCGAAAAACCGAGAAAAGAAAGAGCCATCAGACCCGCACAGATAAATGTTATAGGCAGACCCTTCAGATTTTCAGGGATGTCGGCAAGTTCGAGCCGTTCGCGTATTCCGGCCATCAGATAAAGAGCCAGAGTAAAACCTACTCCCGCACCGAATCCCTGAACAACCGACTTGAGAATACCAAAATTCGATCCGACAAAGCCGGATTCGATATTTAGTACAGCGACACCGAGAACAGCACAATTTGTAGTAATTAGCGGCAGAAATATTCCAAGCGCCTGGTAAAGAGACGGCGCCGTCTTGTTGAGAATCATTTCAACAAGCTGAACAAGAGATGCGATTATAAGGATAAAAGCAAGAGTTCTCAGATATGTAAGATCAAAAGGAATCAATAGATACTGATAAACAATATGTGTAAAAAATGAAGCGATTGTCATTACAAAGATTACAGAAAGACCCATTCCTAAAGCAGTTTCGGTTTTCTTTGATACTCCGAGAAAAGGACAAAGACCGAGAATCTGAGACAATACATAGTTATTTACGAGAACTGTCGCAAGAAGTATTGAAATAAATATTTTGGATTCCATATCAGTTACCCTTTGCCTTAATTCTGTTCATTCCCCACAATATAAGCCCCAGTGTAAAAAAAGCTCCCGGAGCCGCGACCATAGCTCCCACCGGTTCATAACCTTTAATCAGAGTATATCCGAGAAGTTTATTAGCTCCGATCGTTTCGCGAATAATTGCAAGGAGAGATAATGTAAGTCCGAAGCCTAAACCCATTCCGAGGCCGTCGAGTATTGAAGCAAAAACCCCGTTTTTGGATGCGAACTCTTCGGCTCTACCGAGAATTATACAATTAACAACAATAAGCGGAATAAATATACCCAGAGCTGAATAAACAGAAGGCTGATATGCTTTTAATGTCAGCTCTACTATGATTACAAAAGTCGCGATGATTGTTATAAATATCGGAATTCTTATATGAGAAGGAGTTATTCCTTTCACCATTGAAACAAGAATATTTGAACACACAAGAACAAAAGTCGCTGCAAGAGTCATCCACAATGCGTTAGAAAGGGATGTTGAAACTGCAAGCGTCGGACATATTCCGATACCGATTATAAGAATCGGATTGCGCTTCCATATTCCTTTTGTAAATTCAGCAATCATACTCATTGAACAGCCTCCGCTGAATTAGTTTCCTCTACTGCAGGTATTGTTTCTGAAGGGAGCATTTCGACATTAGCTTTCATTCTGGCGAAACTTTCTTCAATGGAACGTCTGACGGCAGTTGTCGTCACAGTAGCTCCCGAAATTGCAGAAATCTCATTCGCCGAAACAAGAGAATCGCGCATGGATTCATTCCAGTCGCCTTTCTTTACAACTTTGATTTCTTTAGAAAGAGAAAGTGCTTCGAACTGTTTTTCAAACCAAGGCTTTGTTTCATCATCTCCGGCATTACCGGTAATGAAATCAGCAAAAGTATATTTTGAAGCGATCTCCTGACATCTTGCACCAAGGCCGGGAGTTTCGCTCTGTTTCATGATACATATTCCGCGGATAACAAAATTTTCATCAAATCCAACCATTGTTCGAAGTGTTCCGCTGTAACCGCTGCCTTCTGCAGTAAAAGCATAACCTTTGACGGTTTTTCCGTTTTCATTTATTTCAGCAGTATGATAGAAAAACTCGCCCTTTTCATCTTTAAATGATTTTTCTTCAAGTATGGTAAAACCTGGAAGAGCTACAGCAAGAGCCAGTTTACTTTTTTCTTTTTCCATTCCGGCAATTACGTTCTTTGTCGAAGAATTGACGAATGCAAGAAGAAATCCGGCAAAGCCCGCAAGAAGAGCAAGTACAAGTGTCGGCTTAACAAAGTATTTCATGCTTACCTCCTGCCGTAAACTTTATTTTTTGTATAACGGTCAATAACAGGAACAAGCGTATTCATGAAAAGTATTGAATACGAAACTCCTTCCGGGTAACCGCCGAAAAGCCTGATTGATGCCGCAATAAGACCGCAGCCCGCTCCGAATATCAGCATTCCTTTTTTAGAAACCGGACTTGTCACCATATCTGTCGCCATAAAAAAAGCGCCGATAATCAAACCGCCGGACAGCAAATGAAAAAGAAGAGCTCTTAATGGCTCAGGAGAATCGGTAAAAAAATAAAAAGAAAAAATTACCGTTGAAAAAGAAAGAATAAAAGAAACAGGAGTATGCCATGTAATAACACCGGTAACAAGAAGAATCAAAGCTCCTATCAGCAGAAATAAAACAGATGTTTCTCCGATACATCCGCCGACATCTCCGAAGAATAATGATTTCAGCATGGAATTGGAAAATAATACTGAATGCAGACTCGAAACATCAAGGCCGGACTCGGCAAGTTTTACCGCTCCTTCTTTGAGTGCACCAAGCGGTGTCGCACCGGTAATTATAGTAAATGCCTGATCGGAAATCCCCGTATTAACAACAGAGCCCGAGAGCACATTTCCGTCTGAAAACTGGTGCCACTTCGATGTCATATGCCCCGGCCACGAAAGCATCAAAAAAGCACGTGCAGCGAGAGCCGGATTCCAGATATTGAAACCCAAACCTCCGAAAATTTCTTTAACTATTATAATTGCGAAAAATGAACCGAGCGCCGCCATCCACAGAGGAAATTCCGGAGACAGATTCATGGCAAGAAGAAGCCCCGTGATTACTGCCGCGCCGTTATGAACTGTTACCGAACGCTTCAGCAAGACACGTATCACAAACTCAGCAAAAACCGCAGATACCACACAGGTGATTATTACCCAAAGCGCGCGAAGACCGTTAAGATAAACGCCGTATGATGCAGCCGGAATCAACGCAAAAACGACAAGCCACATCACATGGGGTATAGAGTGCCCCGCCCGTATATGGGGAGCGGAAGAGAGAATCATTTTATTTTGTTCTTTAATATCGGCCATAGAAAGCTCCGGTTATTTTTTGCTTCTTACATACTGCTGAGCAATTTTTATAAAATGCGTGAGCGGACGTTTGGAAGGACATACATAAGCACAAGATCCGCAAAGCATACAGTCAAGAGGATTGAGGGACTGATAAAAATCAGTTTTCCCCTTTTCTACGGCATTACCCAATTCATAAGGCATCAGTCCGCAAGGACAGATATGAACGCAATTGCCGCATCTGATACACGGATCAAATTTGTCATTACCTGCCTCCTTCTTAGAGAGAAAGAGAACACCATTTGTTCCCTTTATAACAGGATAATCAGTAGAAGGAAGAGGAAAACCGCACATCGGTCCGCCGAGAAGAATCTTCGCAGGTTCTTCAGTCAGCCCACCGCATTCCTCGATAATATCGGAGATGAGCGAGCCGATTTTAATCTTATAATTTCCGGGTTTTTTTACTATCGAACCCGTAACCGTAATAAATCTTTCAATCAAAGGTTTTCCGAAACAGACTGCCTGATAAACGGCAAAAGCCGTTCCGACGTTCTGAACAATTACACCGGCGTCCATTGGAAGTTTTCCGGAAGGAACCTGACGCCCGGTAAGCGTTTCGATCAGCTGTTTTTCCGAACCCTGAGGATACTTAGTTTTCATTTTTTTTACATAAATCCGCTTATCAGAGGAAACTGCGTTTTTCAATGCTTTATATGCATGCTTTTTATTGTCTTCAATTCCGATTACGCATTTGTCGACAGAAACAGACTTCATCAAAAGAGTGCATCCCGCAACAATCTCTTCAGCATAATTGCGGCAAAGCATATCATCTACCGCAAGATACGGTTCGCACTCCGCTGCATTTATAATAAGTGTATCAATTTTCTTATCTGAAGGGGGATTCAATTTTACGAATGTCGGAAACGCTGCCCCGCCCATTCCGACAATTCCCGCAGAAGCAACCTTTTCCTTTATTTCCTCAGCCGAAAACGAGGAAATGTCTTTCTTTTCGGAAAAGCTGTCCGAACTGAAACTTCCCTCGGCTTCAATAACGACGCAAAGTCCTTTTTCTGAATAAGGAGTGGGATAAAAACCTATATCTGTAACACGTCCCGGGATGGAAGCGTGAACATTGGCGCTGAAAAGACCATCGGCCTTTCCTATTAATTCGCCTTCTTTTACAAACTGATCTTTTTCTACAACTGGTATAGCAGGCTTTCCCGTATGCTGCTGCATCGGAATTCTGCAAAGATGCGGTATAGAGAGATTCTCAAACGGAACCCCCGCAGTAATTTTCATCTGCGGGGGATGTATTCCCCCCCGAAAGGTGGAAGTAAACATATTACATGTCCTTAGTTGAGTAAATTTCGTCTTTTACCGGAAGCTCTTTTCTGAGATTCTTGATATAAGGAAAAAGTTCGCCGGCTTCTGCGTAACCGTCACAATCATCAACGATTCTTCTCGCTACTGTGAAATACTTATAAAGCTTTTCCTCACCGCTGCGTTTTGCCCATTTCTTCTTAACACATTTAACGCGAAGAACATATTTGTCCTGTTCGGTTTCCGACTGGCGGATAACGATACAGCTCAGGCAATTCGCGCAAAACAGCTTTTCTTTAGCCATTATCTATCTCCTAAAAAATATCAATTCTGGGGATTTTTTTACTACTACCATAAAAAAGAGAGATTATCACGTGTAAAGCATTTTTTGAAAGGCTCCTGCAGGCTGAACCGGTTCAAACCTGCAGATAATCCGGCAATAAACCTAGAATTTCATTGAAAAGTCGAAAGCTTTAACGGAATGAGTCAGAGCTCCAATTGAAATATAATCGACATCAAGATCTTTCAGATTTTCAAGCTTTGCCTCGTCCATATTGCCTGAAAGTTCTATCTTCGATTTTTTGTTTATCATGGAAACAGCTTCTCTCATGGTATTTTTATCCATATTATCAAGCATAATAACATCGGGACTGCATTCAAGTGCTTCTCTTACTTCCGCCAGATTAGAGGTCTCGACTTCAATTTTATATAAACTGTCCCACTTCTCGCGCACCTTGGCAACAGCCGCTGTAATCGAGCCTGCCGCGGCTATGTGATTATCCTTGATAAGAACCATGTCGAATAAACCGATACGGTGATTTTCTCCGCCGCCGGCTTTAACAGAGTATTTATCAATCAGACGCAGTCCCGGAGCGGTTTTTCTGGTATCAAGAATTTTTATATTAGTTCCATCAAGAATTTTAACAAGAGAATTCGTGCGGGTTGCAATACCGCTCATGCGCTGTATAAAATTAAGAGCCGTGCGTTCCCCCATCAGAATGGTCTTTGTACGGCCGTCTATTTCGGCAATCACATCCCCGTTTTTTACAGGCATTCCGTCGGAAACTAAAACATTCACGCTGATTGAAGGATCAAGCTCGCCGTAAATAAATTTGAGAACAGGACCTCCGCACATTATGCCCGAATCTTTAGCGACAATACGTGCAAAACTTTTTTCAGTTCCGTCAAAAATAGCTTCGCTGGTAACATCCGCGTTTCCTATGTCCTCTTTGAATGCCGACTGAACCAACGGTCTGATATCCGCTTCTGAAAAATAACTCATTTTATTCACCTTGTTTTTTCTTTTAATTCAATTTTTTTATTAAGATCGTTCATCTCATCTCTTAAGAGAGCTGCTTTTTCAAAATCAAGAGAATCCGCAGCCGCAAGCATGTCCTCTCTGATTTTATCACGGAGTCCTTTTAATCCGCTTATTGTATTAGTCTTATATTTACCCTTGTAATCCGCAAGAACATCAGCATAAGCATCAACGGATTGATACTCGCGTTCGATTATGTCAAATATTTCCTTCGATATTGATTTCGGAGTAATATTGTTTTTTATATTATAATCCTGCTGAATTTTTCTTCTGCGCAGAGTTTCATCAATCGCTTTCTGCATCGATCCGGTGATTTTATCCGCGTACATTATTACTTTTCCGTTTATGTTACGCGCAGCCCTTCCGGCCGTCTGAATTAGAGAGCGCTCGGAACGCAAAAAACCTTCTTTGTCTGCATCAAGAATCGCAACAAGAGACACCTCCGGAATATCAAGCCCCTCCCGAAGAAGATTGATTCCTATCAGACAGTCAAATTCTCCTTTCCGCAAATCCCGAATGATTTCAACACGTTCAATAGTCTCAATTTCGGAATGAAGATATTTTGCTTTTATGCCCGCGGAATCAAAATACTTTGAAAGGTCTTCTGCCATCTTTTTAGTTAATGTTGTTACAAGAATTCTCTCTTTTGCCTCAACGCGCTTTTTTATCTCACCGATAAGATCATCAACCTGGTCTTTTGCTGGCCGTATTTCTATCTCCGGATCAATCAGGCCTGTAGGACGGATGACCTGTTCCACGATGTTTTCCGATTTGCTAAGTTCAAAATCCGCCGGAGTTGCCGAAACAAAAACAGCCTGGTCAATCATTTCAGTGAATTCATCAAAAAAAAGAGGACGGTTGTCAAGAGCGCACGGAAGACGGAAACCGTAATTCACAAGGTTGAGTTTTCTAGCTCGGTCGCCTTCATACATGCCTCTCACCTGCGGAAGCGTAACATGTGATTCATCGACAAGCATAAGATAATCTTTCTTAAAATAATCAAGAAGACAATCAGGACGCGAACCCTTCTCTCTCCGCGAAATAATTCTTGAATAGTTTTCAATGCCGTTGCAGTAACCCATCTCCGCAAGCATTTCCATATCATACCGCGTTCTGCTTTCAAGCCTCTGAGCTTCGATAAGACGGTTATTGTTTCTAAAAAATTCCAGTTGTTCATTCAGCTCTTCTTCTATTGCGGAAAGAGTTCCCTTGATTGAATCAGGATCGGAAACAAAATGCTTTGCCGGATATATCCGCACTTCTTTAGGCCGATAAAGTACCGCCCCTGATACGGGATGTATGACGGAAAGATTTTCGATGTCATCACCGAAAAATTCTATTCGGACAACCTCGTCACGGTAGGCAAGATATACTTCAACAATATCCCCCTTAACTCTGAATGAACCGCGTGTAAAGCCGACATCATTTCTGACATACTGGATTTCAACAAGCTTGCGCAGCAGAAGATCGCGGTCGAACTGTGCATTAATTAGAAGAAGAATTCTCATTCTCTCAAATTCAATCGGATTTCCCAAACCGTAAATGCAAGACACGGATGAAACGACAACAACATCACGCCGCTCAAGTATTGAGGAAGAAGCAAGAAGACGAAGCCTCTCTATTTCATCATTTATCGAAGCATCTTTTTCTATATAAAGATCACGGCTTGCAACATATGCTTCGGGCTGGTAATAATCATAATACGAAACAAAATATTCAACCGCGTTATCAGGAAAAAATTCCTTAAACTCACGGTAAAGCTGGGCGGCAAGTGTCTTATTGTGAGTCAGAACAAGAGCGGGTTTGGCTGCTTTTTCGATAAGCTTGGCCATTGTAAAGGTTTTCCCTGAGCCTGTAACTCCGAGGAGGGTCTGATACTTTTTATTATCCTTTACTCCATCATAGAGGGATTCAATAGCCCTCTGCTGGTCGCCTGACGGAGTATAGGGAGAAACAACTTTAAATTCGGACATATTTACCCGCTTCAATTCATGCGGATAATTATAAACATTACCGGCGTATTGTCAACAAGCAATGTTTAAAATCAAAACCATCCGCCGCAGACATTAAACGAAAAGAAAACTCCCATAAAATCATGGTCACGGTATTCATGTAAATCGACTCCGTTTGTAAAACGGTACGACACTGAAAATCCAACTCTAAGCAATCTGGCAACATTTACATATGCAGATAATTCGGGTTCCAATACAAAAAATTTTGACATTGGATTTTCCGGCTGTGCTGTATCCGCATCAGATTCCCTTTCCATAATCAGGGCACCGCCGCCGATCAAAAGACCTCCCGAAAATGTAAAAAGAGATTTCGTCATAAAATAATATTCTATAATTCCGCCGCCGTAACCGAACTGAATTTCCGGATAATTATATGAAGATTCAGGTGAATAGTCTGCCTGATTATAAACTGATTTTTTTCTTTTAGTGGGATATGTAAGACCGAATCCGCCTCCGCCTATACCGAAAACGTCATTAATCAAAATACAGGCCTTTCCTCCTGCATAAACCTGGTTATTTCCGAGATGCGGAGGACCGTATTTTACGATAAAAGCTCCATATCCTGATATTCTGATTGATGAATCAGACAGAAGTGTTTTTCTTCCTGCTGAATTATCCTCCGGAAAAATTTCAATTCCGCCTCTCATCGCCGTGAGCTCTCTCTCTGTCTTAGAAAAATCATTCAAAGCAAGATTCTTTGTCTCTTCTTTCAATGCTACTTTTGCTTCATTCAGTCCTTTTGAATTCGAAAAAGACACAAGGTATTCACCCGGGTCAAGCGAAAGCAAAACAGACTGTCCATATACCTTAGAAAATTCAGCCATTAAAATATTTTCTTTTGTAAATATTGAAATTCTTCCCTCGACATTTTCATCAAATTGAAGTTTGGCACTTCCCTTACTTATATCCGTCAAAACGACATCGCCTGTTCCGGTCATCTGAATATGATAATTGGGATGCTGTGCACCGCCAAGAGTTTTCTCAGTTCTAACAAGAGTTTCCCTGTAAGCATACTGATATGCCTCATTCAGTGTAATTTTCTTATCCTGTGTCACATCGGCGGCTCCCCTTAATCCGAGCACTAGATAATGAGTAAAAAACGAACCTTTAATACGTTCGGATTCCTGACTGACTTCATCGCGCGAACTCGAAGTCATGAAAGCGTTTCCCTTCATATTATATGCCGTATCCAGCATAAACGGAGGACGCTTCTTTCCGCCTTTCATCTGTGTAAACGAACCGGAATAACATGAATCAAGTATGGCAATTCTTACATCAGCCGGAATTGCTTCGATGGTTTTCTTCAGCTCAAGATATGAAACACTATCCGAGGAAAGAAGAAGACCATCTTCATCAGAATGACCTGAATAATAAAAAACAAACTCTATCTTTTCATAATCCCTTTTAACTTTAACAATCTTCGAATAAACATTATTAAGTACGGCTATAAGATTTTCCCTGTTAGGCTGATAGAGAAGATATGCATCATCGGAATATACCGAACCCATATTTTTGAGAACCTTCATGAACGAAGCAGCATCCGAAACAGCGAATCTCAAAGGAGTGCGGTATCTTCCTCCGTCATTTGCACCGACAACAACTGCAAAACGCCGGATTCCGCGCGGCTGCGAGATTAAATGTACGGAAACACATAAAGAAATCAGGCACAGCATGATAAATTTTTTATTCACTTACTTCACCTTAACTATCAGAACCGATTGCTGGGAAAAAGAACTTCCCACAGGAAATGATTCCGAAACAGCTTTATCTCTGTCAAGAGCAAACTTCTCAGCTCTCGAAAGAATATCATCATCGTATATTTTTTTATCCGATGTTATCATAAAGAAGCGCTCAAAATAAGGAGCATCATCAAGCTGATACGACTCAGGAACAAATATTTTACCATTCTTACCGCCTTCTTGAATTGTACTTTTCGAAGAAGAATAATGAAGAGTAACATTTGAATTTCCATCTATTGAAAATATAATACAATTCCTTTCTTGGGGAATCTGATATGCTATCTGAAGTATGTCATTTTTTTTCGCTGCATCGCCGTTTTTCAGCATATCCGCCTGATTTCCGTTTTTTCGGTAAAGAAACAAATTCTCTGCATTACCTTTAATTATTACGGAATTATCAATAGAATCAAAAAACGGTGACACCTTAATAAATATCAAAGTGCATGCGGCAAGCGCAAGAGCCGCCGAAGGAACAATAAACATTTTTCTGAAACGCGAATCGCTGCGTTTTTTGCGTCCTGCTGAAATAATTGACGGTATACACGTTTTTGAAAATGGATATTTGTTCAAAAAATTATTATTCGATTTTTCGATCAATTTAATACGATTTCGAAGAGAAACATCCGAATCAATCAAGGATTTCATTTCTCTCATTTTTTCAGATGAGAGTTCACCAAGAACATATTGCTCTAGAACTATGTCAGGAATCTTTCTCATAAAAATTCCTCCTTAATACCGGTTACTTTTCCCTGCAGATTACGCAGACGCTTTCTCACACCTGAAACAGAAAGTCCGCTGACGTGCGACACCTCTTCATAAGTCATTTTATCGACATAATACATTACTGCAATATCCCTCGTAGAAGGTTTTTCATTTTTAAAAATGATATCCAGCATTTCTGCATTAATTAAATTCTCTTCGGTATTTTCTTTCGCAGAACCCTGGATGTTATCAAAAATCTCAACTGAAATATTTACTTCACGGTTTCTTTTTTTGAGAACATTTAGACAATGATTTGTCGCCATAGTATAAAGCAGACTTGACGGGTAGTCCCCCTTTAACCTGCTTTTTTTTTCGACAAGCTTCATGAAAACCTCCTGCATTGCGTCATAAGCAAGATCTTCATCTTTAAGAATGCTTCTGCACCGCCTCATCACCATTGGCGCATACCGGTTATAATATTCTTCAACGTCAATTTCCATACATCACCTGATAAGTCAAAATGCAGGAAAACATCAAATCAATCAAGCAATTAAGAACCGATAATATAATCAAAACCAACCGAACGCAAAAATTATTCCGACTGAAGGTCCTCTGAAATCCTTATCGTCAAATTCATCAATACCGATACCTCTTATATATCTGTAAGATATTCCTGCACCGATTCTGCAAAACTTTGTTATATTGACAAAGAAATTTACCTCCGGCTCTGCAACAAAAAACACATCAGAACCGTATTCATCCTCATCATATGCTTCCTTTCTGCTATGAAAAGTCAGTCCGCCTCCGCCGATTGTTGTACCTACAGAAAAACCGAATAATGATTTCGGAGTAAAATAATATTCCATCAATCCGCCGCCGTAAGCAAAATCAACTCTATCATAATTTCCTGAATATATTTTCCCTGAAAAATCACTTCTATCTCTCGGATGTGCAAGACCCATGCCGCACCCGCCGAGAACAAAATTATCATTGATAATCAATCCTCCTCTGCCGCCGACAAGAGTAGAATAAGAATCTCCCATTTTAGAAAAACGTACTACAGGAGCTCCATAACCGGACAAACTCAGATTTGCCATCTTCAAAAGAGTTTGCGTATCTTCTTTAAGCTTTCCAACTTCTTTAACGACATCTGTTTCTTTTTCTGCACCGATAACATTTTTTACTTCAGTTTTATTCGTTGTTTCTGTATCATTTTTTTTAACTGCATTGTCCGCGGATTCAGAACTATCCACAACAACATAATCATCAGCCACAGCTGTATCGCTGCAAAAAGCAGGAACAGATAAACAAATAAATAACGTACTTAATATTATTTTCATTACAAATCCTCCATATCTGCAATTTAAACAATTCATGAGCTATATATTGTTACCTTAATATTAAAAAATTGTTAAATATTGAAAACTTAACATCCGAGTATTTTTACTAATTTGATATTTTAATAAACAATTTGATAATATTCGATATCACAGCTACATATTGAAGGAAATATTTTTTTAATAAATCGAATAGATTGACTTAAAACATTGAAATAATTAATACTTAAGCTCTTCAAAAATGAATTGACATATTTTTTATAAAGAAATTATTAATAAAAGACAAAATATTTTATGGAGGTCAACGTGAAAAAAATTCTTTCACTCGTTGCTGTTTTCGGTTTGGTATTTGCTTCTGCTGAAGCATTCGCAGGAAATGCAGGTTGCGGTCTTGGTTCAGTTCTTTTGAAAGGGAAAAAAGGCAAAGTTATGGAACTTCTTGCTACTTGTCTTAACGGAACAAGCGGAAACCAGACTTTTGCTATCACTTCAGGAACTTCTGGTTACGAAGAAGGCGCAGTTATCGGTATGACTGACGTTGAAGTATTCGTTGCTAAGAACATGGACAGCCTTGCAACTGATATCGCACGCGGAAACGGAGAGTATGTTGATACTCTTGCTTCTATGTATAAAGTTCAGGATGTTGACGGGTTCAAAACAAAACTCAAAAACAATTTTGACAAAATTTATACAAACACCGGCGTAACTTCAAAAGAAGTTGTTGCCAACATCAACGATGTTGTAAACGGTTAATTTTAACAAGATATGCTGTTTAACAACACAATAAAGTACGGTCTAACGGCCGTACTTTTTTTAATGTCACTCAATATTTTTCCGCAGAATCAGGCTACTTCCATTGAGTATGTTGCTGATCCGTCGTATTCTGCAGATCCGGCTTATATCGACTCACTAGTCAAAAAGGCCATTGATTTAAAACTATATGACGATCCATACTGGAAGAAGCTTCTACATTATAAAGTCGGTCTTCACGGCGGAAGAAGCCTCATTGACGATAAAAAATTTTTCCTAGCTGAAAATGGGAAAAGATCCCTTAAAGATGAACTGGTAGCAACCATTAGAGCTTTTTTTACACCGATCGAAAAAGACAAAACCCATGCAGGCATACGTTTCATTGCCCGTTTTTCATGGCTTTCCGAAAAACTCTCCATTGATAAAAACAGACTGCCATTTGACTTTGAGGGCAGATTTAACAAATACTATGAATCAATTAATGTCGGAAAAGCAATTGTAGTTTTCCCTGCCGGATACATGGGAAGCCCCGCTTCGATGTTCGGACACACACTGTTTATCTTTGAAAACAAACAGAATAAAAGAATCATCTCTCCGGCGATTAATTATGCAGCTAACACCACAGAAGACTTCGGACCGATATTCGCAGTAAAAGGACTATTTGGATTCTATTACGGCTATTTCTCTGTTATGCCTTACAGCGATAAAATAAATGAATACAACAACAGTGAAATGCGCGACATGTGGGAATACACTCTGAATTTATCCGATGATGAAGTTAAGCGGGCGTTTAAACATGTTGTTGAAATGGACAAGGTTGGATCACGTTATTTTTTTCTCGATGAAAACTGCTCATATAATCTGCTTTTTCTGATAGATGTTGCAAGACCCGAACTCGACTTGACTTCTGGCTACTTTTTTTCGGCTGAACCTATCGATACAATTCGCGGTCTTATAAAAGCAGACTTGGTAAAAAAAAGGGATTACCGCCCTTCTCTTTTCTCTCAAATAATGGGAAGATCAGAATCAGTATCAAGTGCAGATTCTGATTTGGTTATTAAATTTGCGAAAGGTAACATAAGCATTGAAGAATTCAATTCTTCAATTTCACAGAATAAGAAAGCAGAACTTTATGATTTTACAACCGACTACCTTAAATTTTTACTTATAAAAGATAAAATTAAAATTGAAGACTATCAAAAAAGACTTTTGCAGATTTTAAACGAAAGAAGCCGTGTTAACAACGAAAATGCCGTAGAATTCTCAGTTAAGGAACCATTTCCTCCCGAATCTTCGCACCGCTCAAGGAAATTATCTTTTTCAGGCGGAACTTATGACAAATTTAAATACTATCAACTAGCCTTTCGTCCTTCTTGTCACAGCTTAATTGATTCGGATAAAGGACTTTCAAAAGGCAGCGAAATAGAATTTATGCCATTTTCTGCAAGATATTATCCGGAAAATAAAAAATTTAAATTTGAAAAACTTTCTGTAGTCAGAGTTATTTCTCTTTCTGAATCCAACAGGTACAATGTTGCAAACTGCTACCTTCTTGATACTGGGGGAAGACAGAACATTCTACCGGATCACACTCAGTCATTCGGAGCTTTTCTTAATGGAGGAACAGGTTATTCAACATCTTTTTTTGATCTGTTTCAAATATACGGAATGGCTGAAACAGACCTAAGATTTTCAGGCCAATACAATTACAATTCACTGATTTGCTTCGGAGGAAGATTGGGGCTGATTTTTGACGTATTGGATGTTTGGAAGAGCGTTGTTTCTGCCGATTTTATGAGAGGCGTATTTACAGAAAAGACAAATGTCATGAGATTTACGGCAGAAGAAAGAATTAAAATTACTTCTTTTTTTCAGATAACAGGCTGTTATACTCAAGAGTATATTTTCAAAAGAAGAACTCATGATATTTCTGCTAGAGCCGAAATATTGTTTTAAGCCAAAGCAGTTTGCTTGCAAACTGCTCACTTTTTCAGAACATAATTTTATTGAATTAAAATTACATTTATAACATTTTTATTAATTTGACTTTTTCATGATTATGGGATAGAGTCAGTTCGTGAGATTTAAATTAAATTTATAAAATCATCATATCGTATTAACTCTTTTAAGGTTACATTACCGCAGATGATTTTTAAAGGAGAAACTAAATGAAAA
>Ga0255346_1001022_pt1 | contig 41634 bp, 60 predicted proteins | sample wastewater_treat_FD_194410 | JGI IMG/M metagenome (GOLD analysis project Ga0255346, IMG submission 194410) | Wastewater microbial communities from Lulu Island WWTP, Vancouver, Canada - plant22 | ecosystem: Engineered > WWTP > Wastewater > Unclassified | place: Canada: Vancouver, British Columbia...
AGGGTAAGAGAAAGCCAAACAGAGGGTAAGAGAAAGCCAAACAGAGGGTAAGAGAAAGCCAAACAGTATGAGCTACACCACAGGCAGACAACCCTGCCACGATTTCAAGCCAAGGCGAGAAAACAATGGGTACGGCGAATGGGATAACGAACACCAGTGCCCGATTTGCCGAGGACTGCGGTCATTTTGTGAGAATTGCTCCGCAGATCACCACTTTGGTGGCTGGTCAGACTGCGACAAATTAAGGATTAAAACCACTATGACAAACAAAGAAAAAATCGAAATGATAAGCGACTGCCTAAACATACCAAAAGAGGACGTAGCCAAGTGGGACGAGTCGACAATAGACATGGAGTGCTTCAAACTGTGCGAAAATCCTGACAACATTTAATCCACAGTTAAACACTTCACACTCTTGAAACTATATAAAAAATAAGATACAATACCATATGCCCAGAATACTACGAATAGGCAACAACCCAATGCCAAGATTATTCAAAGGATTTGGCATGATCAGGCACGGGCGGATTGCCTACCTGACATACTACAGCACACGAAACCGATACACGGTGCGAGTGCCGTGGGGCGAAACATTACGTCGCAGACTGACAATTATAACCGCCGTTTTAGCCCTTAGCTTTGCGTGTGCGTGGGGATTAGCCCGAAATGAGGTAAACACCCAAGCCGAGCAGTTAGCCACCGCAGAAACGCAAAATCAAAGGCTACAAAGACAGCTGGACGAAGCCCACGAACAAATACAGTGGGTACGCCAGAGCGACGAGTACCAATTTTCAGGACCAGGCGAGATTCAAGAAATAATAAAAAGGTCGGCACGACTCCACGGAGTCAATCCGCAGAAAGCCCTCGAGATTGCCGAGTGCGAGAGCGGATACAACCCAAAAGCTAAAAATAAGAACTCAACCGCCGTCGGAATATTCCAGTGGCTAAAATCAACCTGGGAGTGGATAGGAAGCCCAGGCGACCGAGAAAACGCCTACGATAACATAACAGCGTTTATGGTCTACTACCCACAACACCCCGAATGGTGGGATGAGTGCGATAACTAAATAATTATGAAAGAAAAGAAACAAGAAACAATCATGGACGAGGAACTGTACACGCCAAAGCAACTGTCCCAAATTGCTGAATTCAGACAATACTTCGGCAAGACCAAGTCGGACGATTTGGCAGACAACAGCGTGTATTTTTACATTTTGAACGCTGTCCGAAAGAAAACCCTAAAAGCCTACAACTACGGCAACGGAAAAACACCGTACTACAAAGTGTGGGGCAAAGACGCACGTGCATTCATTAAACAACAATTCACTAAGCAATAAACCTATGGCTCAGACCAAAGAACAACAGGCAAAAATGGAAGCCCAGCTAATGTCCATATTGCCTCCGTTTATGCGAAACTTCCTCGAGGTGGAAGTGGAATTGATAAGCGGTCAAAAAAAGAAAATCAAAGAGCTGGTACACTGGGATATGCGAGGATACCAGCAAGAAGCAAAAGACCAGAGCGTAAACGAAAAATACGACTTCTGGAACGATAAAAAGAGCGGCCAGTGGTGCATGAAGCACAGAGCACTGGAAAAGCTGGCAGACATTATGGGAATCGAAATACTCGAGGACACCATAAACAGCCACAGCCAGCCAACGGTCGATAACCGCTACCAGCACATATTCACGATGACGGTCGCCGATCCGAAAGGACGCAAGGCAACCTACGTCGGCGAAGCAAACAACGCAGGCGGTGGAATGGTGCAGAACAACTACAACGCCTACCCAGCAAGCATGGCTTTCAAGCGAGCATTTGACCGAGCGATTATGAAGCTGATAATGAAAATCGCCAGAACCGAATACTTGACCAGAAAAGATTTCGAAGCCCTAAAAGACGACCAGGAAATCCACGTCGACATCGAGAGCGAGGAATGGCTCGACAAGGAAGCGGAAAAAGCAGGCACAGTCGCCGAACTAAATCCAACCCAGGAAAGCGAACTAAAGGATTACTTCAAAGCCATAAACGCCATGGACGTGCAACCGCCAAAGAGCAAGACTGAAAAGGCAATGACTGACTTTGAATGCAAGATAGCGGAAAGCGAAAACAAGCTCAACAGGATGAAAGAGTACATTCAAAAACAGGAACTCGCCGATAATCAAAAAAACCTGCTGTTTGCGATGATTGAACAAAAGCAAACCAGCATAGATAAAGTAAAAAAAGACTATGGCTTCGGAACAAAACAATCAAAACCAGAGGGGCAAGCTAAAGCCTAAGACGGGCACATACGTGTCAGTGTCACAGCTGAAACTTTACTACGCCTGCCCCAAAGCCTGGTATTTCAAATACGTGCTCGGAATACCAGAACCAAGCCAGCAATACTTCGAGGTAGGCAAAGCAGGGCACAGTGCCATGGAAGCCTACATGAAAGGGCAAGACCCAGAAAAGGTGATAGAGCAACAAACAGACACTTCAACACGGGCGATCATTCGCCACGCCCTGCGTGCCCTAAAAGAGCACGAGGAAAAAGAGGGCAAGATAATAGCAAGCCACGTCGAGTATGAATTCTTGACGCCGATATACAACCCATTCACAGGCAAGCCAAGCATTATGCCACTCTACGGGTTTATGGACTTAATAGAGCAAGACGAAACCATAACCGATTGGAAATTCATGGCAGCCACGCCAGAAACAAATCCATACCAAACAGACTTCCAAACAATAGGCTACGCCGCCGCTTTTTTTAGCAAATTCGGACACCTGCCGAAAAGAGTGCGGTATGCGGTTTTTGAAAAGAAAACTGGAAGTGGAAAGCTGACATTTTTTGAAACCACGGTCGATGAATGGCAAATCGAGGAATTCTGGCGAGAGCTGAACAGATTCGCCAAAGTGGTCAAACAAGAGGAATACCCAAAGAACATCAGCTACGGGTGCAAGCGGTGTCCATTTAACAGCGTCTGTATGCCGAACAGGGTGCGGACGAGAACATATTACTAAAGCTATGAAACTACAAAACAACGCCCAACAAAAGGCACGACCAAACAAATACTTCAAAATGCGAATGAGCAGAGCAATCGAAGCACTAAGCCCAGAGGTCTACAATGAATACATGGAAATGAAAAAGAAATTCTGGGCAAACGTGAAAGAGGATGACCGCAAGGTGGTGCGAGCAGTCGACATCATAATGGATCAGCTCGACTTCACTGACGATAAGAAACTCAACCGCCTGGAAACAGCCAACGGCAATCAGATCACACTCAAGATAAACCAACTCGCCAGCTTCAGAGATAGACTCGGCGACATTGCGAACGAATACGCCACGGACGCCAATTTTATATACCGCTACTGGAAAAACCGCTACGCCTCAGAATTTACACCTGCAAAAATCGAAGCAGGACGCAAGGCACGAATCAGTAACGAAAAATTATACAAAGAGGACATCGAGGGCGAGGTAATGGGCAAGATTTGGCAAGAGCAACTCCTCGAAATTGTGATCCAGGAATTCGCCAATTACCTACTGACCAAACTGGAAAGCATAGAAATCAAAATCAACGCCTTAAAAGACCGCCTGAAAGAACTGTGGCGTCAACAGAACACACCAGACCACAGCTAATCAACTGGCTGGCTCAGGCGAAAAGTGGTAATGTGGTGTGTACCAAAGGTCGAGCCTAAATCAATAATTCATCCAATGCTATGAATAAACAAAAAAACAACGAAAACCAGGGGTATTTTTTCATAATACCAACGGTACTCGTAGAGCAGGGCGATCACATCAAAGCCTTGCTATACGGACTAATTTCAAGCCTTGTCAGCAAAGAGGGGTACTGCTGGGCAAGTAACAAATATCTCGCCGAAAAACTCGGCAGAAAAGACTGCTCGGTTATCAGCACAAAAATAGCCGAATTGGAAAACGACGGCTGGGTAATTTCCGAGGTAGACAAGCAGGCTGGAAACCAGAGAAAGATATGGATTTCTAACCCGACCCCTATACGGAAAAAACCAAAGACCTCATTGGAAAAAACCAAAGACCTCATTGGAAAAAACCAAAGAGGGTCATTGGAAAAAACCAAAGAGGGTCATTGGAAAAAACCAAAGACCTCATTGGAAATTTCCAAAGATAGTAATATAAAAGAGAAATATAAAGAGAAAGATAATAATAATAAGCGAGCTGAAGCTCGCCAGGACATCCAAATTTTGGAATCTGAAATAGAACCAAAACACTCAAGCACCGATCCAGTCAATCAGGTGTTCGAGGTATTCTACAAGACGATAAACCCAGCTATCAATTACGGGAACAAGGGAACACGCTCGGCCGCAGAGTGGCTCGTCAAGAAATACGGATTGGAAAAAACAATCGCCATGGCAAAGTTTGCCTGCGAGATACAGGGGCAACCTTACTCGCCTACAATAACCACGCCATATCAGCTCAAAGAGAACCTGGGCAAACTCGTCGTATACGCCCAGAAACAATCTAACAAACCACAAAGCGGAGTACTCAAAATATGACGGAAAAAAAACTCACTAAGCGACTGCAGTGCATAATTGTCAGGGGGGACATCCAGATATGGGTGGAAAAAGACAGAGCAGACGTACTAAGACAAAGATTAAATCAGCCAAACTGTCCGCAGTTTATTGAATACGAGGAACGCATGATCAACCGAGCCGACATCGTCGGGGTTTATGAAGCCGTCGACCTCGAGGAACAAACCAGACGACGGAACGGCAACTGGAAGTGCAAAGAGGGGAACTGGCACGACCGAGGGGAAAAATGCGAGTGTGCCAGTAGGGAAGTGATAGAGCAAAACAAAAAGATAGCCGAACGTGTGGCTAAATGCACTAAGTGCAAAGGGACAGGATGGATCAGCACGGCAGAAAACACTTCAGCGAAGTGCTCGTGCATAACAGACCCAATATGATACCCGAAAAATTCAGAAAACAAATCGACCAAGACGAGAGGTACAGATACTGTTTTATTACAGGTGCAAAAGAACGATCAGGACTTCCGATTCAAATACACCACGCCATTATGGGGTCAGGCAGACCAGACGAAATGTGGAACTACATTCCACTGCGATACGACCTGCACGAAAACGGCGAACAAGCGGTACACGGCGGAAACAAAATGAAGTGGGGAAGCAAGACCATGAACACCAGAGAGGTGTGCGAATTGGCCGCCTTACTGCAAGCACCAAATGACGATTTGATAAAATACCATCTGGTCGAGAAATTTCGCTATTTGCTGGCACAACCAGAACTGGTGGAGTGCGTGGAAACATTGACCGAACGCTGGAACGAGAACACCGACCCGTTGATATAAAGTTATTCACACCTTACAACTAAACAAACTCTATAAACTATGGTACAATAGAGTAAAGCAAAAAGATATGCAAAAAAGACAATACAAAACAGTGAGCCGTGGCGGAAACAAACCAGATGACATCGCCAAAATCAAAAAAGACCCAGTCAAGTATTTTGAATTTTTATACCCGAACTTGAAACTGAGCGACGAACAGAAACAAGCGATAAAAACGCTCGCCACCGAGCCAAGAAATAATTTAATCGCCAGAACTCAGTCACCAAACACATTCGTGCAATTTGTGGCAAGATTCGTGGCGAGTAATTACTGAGTATGGCAGAAAGACAAAGCATAAGGTACACGTTTACCTTTTACAAATTTAATGACAAGAGGATAGGTGACACCTACCACGGATATGAAAAAGACGGGAAACACGGGATCGTGATTTGCCCGAACTGCGGAAAGGTGCTCGAAGTCAAAAATGAAATTACTACTTGCAGCTGTCGACTGCAAATAATAATAAAAAAAGTTTAATTATTAACTCACGTGCATATGCCAAAAACAACAAAAAAGGCAACTGAGGAATCTGAGGTCTTAGACCTCAAAAAGCTCGAAAAGGAAAAAGACGAGAAAATCGTAGCCATCGAGCAGGACGTCGCCCAACTAATAAAAGGGGTAGACGCAGTCGTTATCCAAAGCGACCCACAACAAACGGAAGCAATCGATATGCTTTCCAAAATCAAAGGTCGGTTAAAACGTATCGAGGACTTGCGAAAGTTTTTCGTGCAACCGCTGAACGACACGGTGAAAAAATACAATAACCAATTCAAGCTCCAAACCGAGCCATTGGAAAAAGCAGAGAAAGTGCTAAAAGCAGGACTGCTAAATTACCAGAATTGGAAAGATGAACAAGCCAGAATCGAAGCCGAAAAACGCCGACAAGAGGAAGCAAAGCGACAAGCCGAACTCGCCAAAGAAGCGGAAGAACTCGGTATGCCAGCTCCAGCCCCTGCACCGATAGCGGTGACAGAACCTGATCCTGATACGACAGTCAGAGCCAGCGAGGGTAAGATCACATATCAAACATTCTGGAACTTCCAGGTAGAGGACATGGAAAAACTGCCAAAGAAATTCAAAGACCAGCTCATCCAACTGGCAATAGAAAAAGGACTCCTCGACTCAATCGTAAGGAACGCCATCAAAGAGGGAATCACTGAAATCCCTGGCGTTAAGATTTGGCAAGACCGCCGAATCGCAAGCAGTTAATTTTTTATTTACTAAATAAAAACAATAGCTATGGAAAACGAAACAAAAAAACTCATCCAAATATACAAAAAAATAACCATCCAAAAAGTCTACGTCTAAAAACCAAAAAGCAAAGCTATGAGAAAATCGGTGAGGACGAAAAAGGCGAAGCAAAATACGGATATGTCGACGTGCCAAACAAAACAGAGAAAGAGGAAACCTCTGAAGAATATGACAAACAGTTAGATAAAATTTTAGAAGACAAAGAATGGGACAGCTACTTTGAAGAAAGAATAGACCAAACAGAAAAGGACACAGAGATAATCCTAAACTGTCTAAGATACTGCCGACACAGATTACAAAAGCACCCAGAAAGTGGAATACACAAAGCCGATGTTAAACTAAAAGATATAAAGCGTTTAATTAAAGAATTAGAATAATCAACTTACACCCCCACTTAGCGGAGAGTTGGGATAACAAATAAATATATGCAATTAACAAAAAGAGCACAAAAACTTCAAGAACAAAGAGAAAATGAAGAGGAATTAACATCTGACACGGAGGAATTAGCAAGTTGTATGGGTAGTGAGGATTTTTGCTATGCCTTATATGAAGGAGGATATTTAAAACCTGAAGACTGGGTAGATGGTGAAGACCTAGTTAAATTACAAGAAGCAGTTAAAGTAGTTGGAGAATTTAAAAGATTAGTTGAAAGTTTACACGAAGAATTTTAATCTATTCTTTGCTCTCAACTTTCTGCTAAACTGGGGGTGTAAAAAACTGTGGGAAATGGAGTAATTACCAGTGTTAGTAATACAGGCTCATTACATGCCGTAGGTGCAAATCCTACTCCCTCAACTAATTAACCACCCACATATAAGAGGTGGAGAATATAAAATATATGATAGAAGAATTAGTAGAAGCATTAAAAAATGATAAAACACAAGGTAGTTATTATTATTCTTGGCAGGCAAATATTGCTGTTGCTATGCAAGACGCTTATGAAGAAGCAGAAGATAAAACTGATATACATAAAATATCAAATGATGGTGCTAAAAGATTTCTAGATTTACTTATAAGAGAACAAGTAATATCTGATAAAATAATTAACCTCACTTAAGAGGTGGAATAAAAGGAATATGATAAATGAAGTAATACAAGGAGATTGTTTAGAAGTAATGAAAGATATACCTGATAAGAGTATTGATATGGTTTTGACTTCTCCTCCTTATGATAACTTGCGAGATTATAAAGGATATACTTTTAACTTTGAAGGAATTGCTAAAGAGTTATTCAGAATAGTAAAAGATGGTGGTGTAGTAGTTTGGGTAGTAGGAGATGCCACAATTAAAGGAAGTGAAACAGGAACATCTTTTAAACAAGCACTTTATTTTAAGGAAATAGGATTTAATTTACACGACACAATGATATATGACAAAGGTTATGCACCAAATCCAAGTAATGTCAGATATAATCAGTCATTTGAATTTATGTTTATTTTTGTAAAAGGAAAAATACTGAAATTTAATCCTATAAAAGAGGGTAGAACGACAGTGGGTAACAGAATTTCCACAATAAGATTAAAAGATGGAACAACAAAAAAAGAAGAGAGGTTATTAAATAGTGATAGAACAAAAAGAAATATATGGCATATTGACAATGGATTTATGCGAAGTAGTAAAGATAAAATATCTTTTGAACATCCAGCTATATTCCCAGAAAAACTAGCAGAAGACCATATTCTCTCTTGGAGTAATGAAGGAGATATAATCCTAGATCCAATGGCAGGAAGTGGAACAACACTAAAAATGGCAAAGAAAAATAACAGAAATTATATTGGAATAGAAATCTCGCCTGAATACATAGACATTATAAATAAAAGATTAACACAGGATACAAATCCTAAAGAATAATATGGAACAATTTACAAACAAAGTTATACAAGGAGATTGTTTAGAAGTGATGAAAGGCATTCCTGATAAGAGTGTTGATATGGTATTAACTTCCCCTCCATACAATATGCGAACCCGTATAAGAAATGGTAAATATACTACTAGAGAAAAATCAGAACACTTTAGTAAAAAGTATAAATACTTTGACGATGCACTACCGATAGATGAGTTCTATTCATTCCACAAAGATTGCATTACTGAAATGCTACGAATATCTAAAATAGTTATTTATAATTTCCAAATAGTTACTGGTAGCAAAGAAGCATTTTTTAAGATAGTTGGAGATTTTAATAAAGATATAAAAGATATTATTATCTGGGATAAAGGATTCGGACAACCAGCTATGCACGAGAAGGTATTGAATAGTGCCTATGAAATGTTACTAATTTTAGAAGATGATAAATCTGCTGGTAGAGTTATAAAAAATTCTACATTTAAGAGAGGAGAATTACAAAATATATTGAGAATAGGTAGAGGTAAGAAAATATCAGATATTCATTCAGCTTGTTTTCCAATAGAGTTGGCAGAAACTATAATTAAAAACTTCTCCAATGAAAATGATATAATTCTTGACCCATTCGCAGGTTCTGGAACAACAGGTGTAGCTTGCAGAAACCTAAACAGAAACTTTATTTTAATTGAAAAAGAACCAGAATACATAGACATTATAAATAAAAGATTAAATGCATCAAACCAAGATAAATTATTATGATAACAGAAAGATTACAAGTACTAACACCAACGAAGGCGATTTAGTATTAGACAACTGTGCAGGAAGTTTTACGACTGCAATAGCCTGTGAGAACTTAAAACGAAATTGGATATGTATTGAAAAGGAAGATGAGTATTGTGAAATAGGAAGAAAGAGGATAGAAGATAGTGGATAAGCAGGGAATACCGAAAAATATCCAAAATATTGTACCCAGAAATTAAATAATATGCAGGTAGCCGAAATCAGGGAAATGGCAGAAACACTCGGCTGGGAACACATCGACACTCAAGATAACATTAAAATGGTCAGCTTTAGAAAAGGCAACGCCAGGGTCAATGTTTACTACTCGAAAATGACGGTCGGTACTGCCATGAACCACCCAATAAAGGGAAAGACCCAACTATTCCGTAAAAACGTCACCAGGGGCGAATTGCGACGGATATTCAACAATCCAAGAACACATACTAACAAAGGATACTATGCTCAACCAAACTACACTCAAGGATACTCCTCGTCCAATTATCGTGTGCGACATGGACGGAACGCTTGCCAAGTCACGCCAGGAAGCCAGCCCAGAAATGCTGGATGCGATAATAATGCTGGCGTACAGATTCCCGTTTGTGATAATAACAGGGGGCAAGCTGGACTTAATCCAGGACCAGATAACCAGACCAATCGAGTACAAACTGCAGGAATTCAAAAAAGATATGCCGACGCTGTTCCTATTTCCAACATCTGGCAATCAATTCTGGATTTTCTCAAACGGCAAATACGAAAACGTATACAAAAATAAAATTGACACTGACGACCAGAATTTTATACTGAACGCCATAATCGGGTGCATTAACAGATTCAACCTCGTACCTTTTACAGACGACCAGATAGAGCTAAGGGACAGCCAGATCACATTTTCAATACTCGGACGCACCGCTCCATACGAACTGAAAGCCAACTACGATCCGAATGGCGACAAGAGAAAAACATTCGTGGAGTTTATGAAACGGAAAAGCCCAAGCCTTGAAAAGAACTTCGAGGTCAGAATTGGCGGAACGACATCGATAGACTTCACCTACAAGGGAATGGATAAAAGCTACGGACTCGAGCAAATCAAGCAGCACTTCGGAGTGAATGACAATAAAGAGATTTTATTTTTTGGCGATAAGTGCTTCGAGGGGGGAAACGACTGGGAAATTGCCAAAGAAGTGCCACACATCCAGGTAGCAGACGAAAACGAAACGCTGAAAAGATTCCACGAATTGCTGAAAAACGGCGTGATAATGACCCAGTAGTATGGCATTCAGAACACTTCGAGAACTGGATAAGCCACAGCAACTGCGAAAGAAAAAGAGCTATCCATTTTTACTGGTCAAAAAGAACGGCGAAATAATGCGAGGAGTTTCAAAATTAGAAAAAGACGAGGTTGTTATGGCTTTTGAGAATGGTGATCGTCTTTTTGTGGCTTGGCCGTTTAAGTATATAACAGAGTTTTTCGAGCTAACGCCGGAAAACCTTAAAAAACATTATAAATAATTTTATGGACAAAAAATATCTTTATCCTATTACAGCTATTATTTGCGCAGTTATATTGGGTGGCAGTTTTTTACTGGTTCAAGTAAATAAACAGCAATCAATAGAAAAGCAAAAACAAATGGAGATCGATCACGAAAATAAAATAATAAAAGAAAAAAAGGAAGCAGAGGAAGCAAAGCAAAGATTATTAGAATGGTGTTTAGATGACGCTGATACGGCATACTGGGATTATGTAAAATTGAATATGGAGGAAAGAGATGATGGCACATATTGGGGTGCTACTTGGAAATGGGACGAAGCAGAAGCAAGGAAAAAAGCTGTTGAGGACAAGTGTTTTAAGCAATATAAATAAATATGCTATCAAAGCAAGAAAAACAAGTTTTGTGGGAAATGGCAGAAAGAGCCGTATCGATTAAAGAAGGCGGCAAAGTAGGCAGGTGGACAAGAGAGGATAGGGTGGCATTGGTGTACTCGGTGATTTACTCAATCATTCAAAACAAAGAACGAAACAAGCGTGCAAAATTATCCACAGGTTAAAAGATTAAAACCTTTCTAACTATATAAAAAAGTGGTATAATTAAAACACAAGCAAAAGCTGGGCTGACGCTAATTGGTGCAAACCAAAGTCAGTAGCAAAAGCCCAGCAAGTAACTTATTAAAATACCCATGCTATGAAATTAAAATGGACAACGCAACAGCGTAAAGTAAGCGAACTTATTCCGTACGATTTCAACCCAAGGAAGCTCACGCCAGAACAGGAACAAAAACTAAAAGAGTCTCTCGAAAAATTTGACCTCGTAGAAATACCAGCCATAAACACAGACAATACGATAATCGCAGGACACCAAAGAGTAAAGGTGTTATTCTTATTAAACAGAGGTGAGGATAAAATCGACGTGCGAGTACCAAACCGCAAGCTGAGTGATGATGAATTGAAAGAGTATAATATCAGAAGTAATCGTAATTCTGGCGAGTGGGATTTTGATATTTTGCTCGAACACTTCGAACTTGACGATTTAATGAACTGGGGCTTTGTGCCAGAGGACTTCGACGGAGTGATCCAGCAAGATAAAGAAAAAGACAAAAAAGAGGATGACGTGCCAGTGCTCGATAAAACAGCACCGACCGTGACTAAACTTGGCGATTTGATAGAACTCGGCAACCACCGCTTAATGTGCGGCGATGCCACAAACAAAGACCACATCAAAACCCTCATGGGGGGGAGCAAAGCAACAATGGTGTGGACAGACCCTCCATACAACATAAACTACAGCGGACGAGGGAAAAGCACAAAAACAAAGATAATGAACGACCACATGGAACGGTCGAATTTCAAGGCGTTTTTATTAGCCGTATTCCAGGGATACCAGGAAGCGGTGACAAAGACAACACCTTTTTATATTTGCCACAGCTCAAGCTCACAGATTGAATTCGAACAAGCAATGAACGAGGTCGGGCTGAAAGTGAAAAACCAGATTATATGGAACAAGAAAGTCGCAACTATGGGCTGGGGAGATTACCGCTGGAAGCATGAGCTGATATTTTATGCGACATTCGAGGGAAAGGCAGTGCCATTTTTCGGGGACAGAAAACAATACACCGTCTGGGATGAAAAGTGGAATATAGAGAATGACCTGGAAAAAATAATCAAACACTTAAAAAGCCTGGCAACGAAAGAGGACGGCTCGACAGTCTGGACGATAGGCAGAGAATCTAACTACGACCATCCAACACAAAAACCAATCCAGCTGATAGAAAAAGCCTTAATGAACAGCAGTAGAATCGGGGAATTGGTGATTGATTTTTTTGGCGGAAGTGGAAGTTTAATGATTGCCTGCGAAAAGACAAAACGAAACTCATGCACCATGGAACTCGACCCATTTTTTACTGACATAATAATACAAAGGTGGTGCAACTATACAGGAAAATCAAACGTGAAAATAAACGGCAAAGAAGTGAACTGGCTCAAAACCAGGAAACAGCCCGAGATTTAATTAAATATGCAGTTTTACGATCCGAAGCATGATAAAAACCTAAAAGCGGAAACACGATTCTCAATGATACTTGACCATAACCTATGCCCAGAGTGTAGAGTAGAGCTGGAAAAAGTAGAGCGAGGATTATTCTGCCCGAAATGTAAGCAATTAAAAGCCACGACAATGTTTTATGATCCAATGCCACAAAGACAAAGTTATTAAATATTTTTCAACCTTTACTGGCGTCGGCGGATTTGAACAGGGAATCGGCGAGTATGGTGAGCCTGTAGGGTTTAGTGAGATAGATAGATACGCAAACCAAGTGCTAAAATTTAGATATCCTAAAACAAAAAACTATGGAGATATTAGCAAAATCAACGCGGAATAATATGCAGAAAATAATGCTGTGCGGCGGTCGGGTAGAAAGCAGGTGGCAGAGGATACTCGAATGGAAAGCCAGACGGCACAATAAAAAATGCCCATTCTGCAAGTGGCGTTTTGAAAAGAAAAATAGCTATGAAAAAAGAAATTAAACCAAGAATCTATGACTTTCATTTGAAAGCAGACCAAATTAGAGGAAATAGATTCAGTACCTGTGCGATTAAATTATTAAAATTTGTAAAAAGACGGATGGATGAAACAGAAACTTTTATAAACTTTATGCAACGAGGAATAAGAAAAAAATAGGGTAACAATTCTATGCCAAAAGGAACAGGGAAATCCGAATACACAAAATACCAACCAGAATTCGTAGAACACGGCAAAACACTAAAACAGATAGCCGTGGAATTTGGCGTAAACTACACATATTTGCGGAAAGTAGCAATGAAAGAAAAATGGACGGCAAAAAAATTGAAATATCAAGAGCTGAGAAACAAAAAGGAAACCGAGATAACCAAGAAGCGAATAGAGAAAGAAGCCGAAACCTTAGACCAGAAAAACGCCAGACGAGCCAGCTGGTGGAAAAGGATACAGGAAGCGGCTCAAGCACTCCTGGTCCAGGCTCAATACGTGGACGCCAACGGAAAGAAACGACTGAACATCAAAGCGAAAGAACTGTCAGACCTTTCAACCGCCTACGAGAAAGCCTGCAGGGGTGAAAGACTCGAGGACGCCCAACCGATAGAGATAGCCAAGGTCGAGCAGGAAGTCGGCAGGGATGAATTCTTTGACGCCATCCGTGACATCGAGGAACGGAACATGGAACTCGAAGCCGAGCTGGAAAAAGCTCACGAGAAATTAAAACAATATGATGACGGAAAAACAACTGGAAGTGGAAGCCCGAAGCGTCCTGCGAATGATGGAAAAAAGGTTCAAACGTAAATATGCACCATTCCAAGTCGAAATCAGCAAACAGATAGTCAAGAACTTCCTAAAAGGCGACGGTGACGACATTTTTATAGAGGTGGCTCGCCAGGCAGGAAAAACGACAGCGGTAGTGGACACGGTGAGCGTGCTCAGTGCGATCGCCAAGCCGAACTGGGGACTGATACCGACAATCGGGGTATTCGCACCGCAGAAAGAACAGAGTAAGACGGACTTTGACAGAATGAAAATAGGGCTCAGGGATTTACAGAAAGCAGGGCACAAGAACGCAGGGTTTGTGGAAAGTAACGCCAACACCATAGTGCTGAAAAATGAAAACGCCACATTCTTCAGCTTTTCGTTAGAGGGCGGAAACATCGAGGGTAAAAGCAACAGCCTGCAGATTTACGAGGAAAGCCAAAAGATATTCGGGAAACGTGAAAAGAAAATGAAAGTGGAAGCGTTCCCAATGGCCGCTGCCTACAACGCCCCCCGTATTTTCATAGGCTCGGGCGGATACAACCTCTGCTACTATTACAACGGGATACAGGAAAACAAAGACAAGCCAGGCAAGGTGTTCAGATTCCCATACCAAGAAATCATAAAGCAGAAACGGAAGCTATACGAGGAAACGGGCGACCCATTCCATTTGAAATATGAACAGTTTATAGCCAAAGAGAAAGACAACCTCGGCGAATACAGCGACGAATTCAAATCACAGTACGAGCTGGTGTGGAACTTGTCGAGAGGTATGTACGTGACCAAAGAGAAATTCGAGAAAATGGCAATCGACTCGCCAGTGATAGAGAAAGAGCCAACATACCCGTGCTTTGTCGGAATCGACGTCGGAAAGAAGCACGACAGCTCGGTGGTAAGCGTGGTGCGATTTAAGAATGGATACTGGGTGAGGATAAACTTCAAGATGTGGCAAGGGGACAATTACAGCCACCAATTCAAGGAAATGGTAGAATTCCTCAGCAATTTCAATGTGGTGGCAATGGCAATCGACTCGACAGGACAAGGCGACTGGCTACCAGACAGATTCGACGACGAAACACCGTACCAGCCATACCACTTCGTATTTAGCAGGCAGGCGAAAGATAAGCTATACAGGCACGGGATGACCATTTTTCAAAACGACAAATTCAGATACCTAAAACCAAACAACCAATACTACATCGACCAGAACCAAAGGCAGTACATAAACCTCGTTAAAGAATACAAAGGCGAATACCTCGCCGTGTACGCTTCCGAGGACAACGACGATAACCACGACGACATCCCTGACGCAGATCACCTGGCACTATGGGCAGGCAAGCTGTATATGGACGGCGAGCTGGGGAACGGCGAAGTGATAATCGAGCGGTCAAAGACAGCGTTCGGGGCTGGCGGATGGAAAAAGGGAAAGTTTATCAACTATGAACGTTAAAGTAAAAATCCAAATATCAGAGAGCCAGGTGCTCGGTGGGATAATGGACTACCTGTGGGCGAACCGCATATTCGCATTTAGAGTCAACAATACGCCGATATACAACCCGAGAGAGGGACGATTCCGAAGCAAAGGAAAATACGAGCTTTATGGAGTCGCTGACATCCTGGGAGTATACAAAGGTCGAATGCTGGCGATTGAAGTAAAGCGACCAGGCGGAAAGCCGACAGATTATCAAATAACTTTTATTAACAAAGTCAACCAGAACGGGGGCATAGCTTTCATAGCAACCTCGGTGGACGACGTAATAAGCAAACTACAAAATTATGGAAATGCAAGCCAAACCAGTGAACACACCGCTACCGTTTGAAACCATCAAAAAATTGGTGGAAACAGAGCAGTGGGTCAAGATCTTCAACAAGAGAACCAGAGTAATGCTGGGACTCGGGGAAAAGAACAGCGAAATCAATGCCCGAACGCAGCAATACCTACAAGAGGAAGTAATGCCCGACGTTTACAAAACAATCGATGAATTCCTCGTAAAGAACAGCCTGAGCCTTATCGGATACTGGGACTTCTGCAAATACGGGGCGACCGTGGTAGACAAGGAACAATACCTGGCATTTTCTGCCAACGACCGCAGGGAAGCACCAAAGCCAAACTGGGAAAAATTCGATGAACTGGACGCCGAATTAAAAAAGCTCGGAAACGTGCAGATTGTCGGCACAAAGAACCCACAGACTGGCGACCCAACCTGGACAATCAAATCCGAAATCAGCCCAGAGCTGGCGAAAGACAGAGCCGAACTGTTGGCGATCGTGGAAAAGGTCAAGGTGAAGTTTAAGGAATTCGACGCCGACAATGCTAAACTGCAGGCATTGAAAGACGAAGCACCAGAGGAAGCCGATGAGGTGGAAGCAGAACCACAGCCAGAAAGCGAGAATTTGACACCAGACGAGCCAAAGCCAGCGGATGAGGAAAAGACACCAGAGCCACAACAGGAAACGCCCGTAGAGCCAGAAAAAGAGGAAAATGGCACACAAGAAACCAAAGAGGACAAGGACGACACACAAAAACCCCAGGACCAAGTCGAGCCTGAGTGGAAACCAGAGCCAGAGGAAGCACCTGGCAAAGAAACTAAGGAATAACCTATGGCAACCAAAAAAGGAAACTTCACGATAACCGACCACAGCAAGACAGACGAAGCAGGCAAAGTGACGCCGTTGTTCGTCGTCCGCTGGGGAAACTCGGTGCAGAACTTCAAGACATTGGAAGCAGCCGAGAAATTCTGTGAGGAATACGGTAAGACCGACCGAAGCGTCCGCCAAGTGCCAGGAAAGGGAAAACCAGAAAAAGTATGAAAGATGGGATGATTTACGGAAACAAGGAAATCTATATCTGGGGTGAAACAAAGGTATGGGCAGAACGGGCGACGCAAATCGCCAAATACCTGCCAGACTTTGTCAGCGTGCTGGACGTAGGCGGCGGATTTGAACACCTGAAAAAGTTTATAAACGCCGATACATACAGGTGCATAGACTGCTACAAGGCGACAGAGGACACGATAATCGCCGACCTGAACAAGGAATACCCGACATTACCAGAGAGATTCCAGTACGCCGTATGCCAGGGAGTGATTGAGTACATGCAATCGCCGTTCGACTTTTTAATGAACATGCACCAATACGCCAGGCATATGATACTGACATACCGACTGGCGAACCAAAAGAACGAGAATCAAAAAATCAAGCGAAACTTTATGAGCTTTGACCATGTCGAGGAATTGCTCAGAGTGACTGGCTGGGAAGTGCTGGCAGAACAGTACATCGAGGAAAAGCCAGGAAATAAAAACGAGAAATTATATCATTGCGTAAAAAAATAACATATGGGAAAGAAAACAGAACGACCGTGGGGTGAATTTGAAGTATTGTCGGAATTCCAAGTGGACACCGATATGTACTCGGATTTACCAGGAACGGACGTGGTAATTAAAAAGCTGACCGTGAAACCTGGCAAACGCCTAAGCTACCAAACGCACAAACTGCGTCGGGAAAAGTGGGTGATTGTACAAGGTCGAGGAATCGTGGTCAAAGACGACCTGGAACGCTGGGTAAGCAAGGGAAGCGTGGTGGAAATACGCCAGGGAGTCAAACACCGCATTATTAACAAGCACACCGAAGTCGACCTTATTCTCGTGGAAGTAAGCGAGGGACAATTTGACGAGAATGACATCGAACGGTTAGCCGACGACTATGGCAGAGCCAAACCAAAACGCAAGCCAGCAAAAGCGAAGCGTTAACTTTACTCCCCAGGAACACCAGCAAAAGCTGATCGCCCAGGGGATATGCCCAAGGACGCTCAAACCGATGACCCCGAAATACTTCATGAGCAAGGAATTCGTGGTTTATCACAGCACGGACACGGATATGGTCTATTACGGCAGACCACGATTCGGCGAAGTGCTTCGGGCGATTTGGAAAGAAGTCAGGGGACACCTAAGTTATTTTTATACCAGCCGATTATTCGAGTGGCACGTGAAAATAAACAAACGTTACCCCGTAGAGAAACTAAAGCCGTTTAATTAACAAGCTATGAACAATTCAAAAATCGTGGAAGTACGTGACATTTGCTTCGGTAAGAACTGGAAAGACCGAAGCGGCCAAGAAAAAACCCAGTGGACAAAGGTCGGTGCGTTGTTTATCAAAGACAACGGTGGCATGAGCATAGTGCTCGACGCCATTCCGCTCGGGACAACCCAGCTCGTGGCATTTAAGAAAAAGCCCAAAGAGGGACGGGAAACGCCAGTCTATCAGCCAGGCAGTGAAACCAACCTGCCAACCATAGACGCTGACGCAGATACTCAAGCCCCACCGCCAGCTGACGAGGACAGTATCCGTCCAGAGGACATACCATTCTAAAATTATGAAAGCAGTAATTATAGCAGGCGGCGAGGGAACAAGACTTCGACCGCTCACATACGAAATGCCCAAGCCACTCATACCAGTGCAGGGCAAACCAGTAATGCAATACCTGGTGGATAACTTCCTGGCATACGGGTGCGAGAAAGTGATACTCGTAGTCAACGCAAAGCACGAGCTATTCTTCCGCAACTGGGGGCTGGTGTATTTACACCACCACAAGGATATCAACCCGAAACGACTGCACCTGATACTGGAAACAGAGCCACTCGGAACACTCGGGGCGATCGCCAAAGCGGTGAAAGGAAACATCGAGCCATACGAGCCATTCTTTGCCACCAACGCAGACGAAATCAAACCAGTCAACCTCCACGAACTAAAGCACCAACACCTCAAGGCAAAGGAACAGAACGAGAAACTAATCGGAACAATCACGGTAAAGCAAATGCCAGAGAAATCGACATTCGGCAACGTAGAGTACGACAACGGCAAAGTGAAAAAATTCCTGGAAAAGAAAGACGACAGCCAGGCACGCTATGCCAGCCTCGGACTTTATGTGCTCGAAGCCAAGCGAGTGCTCGAGTATTACTCAGAAGCACAAAGCAAGAGCGGAAAGAATTTCTCAATGATTGAAACCGACCTATTCCCTGCGGCCAGCGAGAAAGGCAACCTGGCAGGATTTGAACACACGGGCGACTTTTACCCGACAGACGACTTCGCCAAGTGGGAAAAAGCAATCCTGGAATACAAACACACAGAACCTCACTATCCTAAACAGCCATAAAGGTGTATAATAAGTGCATAAACATAACGCACACAATATGGCAAAAAAAGAAACAGAACAAAAAATGAACATCGTGCGGCCAGCACGAAAATCAGTGTGGAAGTCGCTCAAAGAGATGATCGGGCGAACCAGTGACGACGACGTTTTATCACAACGCAACGTTTTCTGGACTCGATTATTTGACAGCACCACCGAGGACACGTCACGCCCTGACTACACCTTGAATATGGCGATTTACAAAGCGTCAATCGTCAAGAACAGCGAGGGCAAGAAAAAAGGCGAGGAATACATATTCGGGGCGACATTTGGAAAACCGATAGTGAACGCCACCGCAGCCTTTGCTTTTACGGGCTTAGTACCGCCAAGAGTATCAGGCAAGGGTGACTTTTTCGATGACGTGAATACTTTCCTATACGCCGAGCGTAAAACTTTGTTTGACGCCATGCGATTCGGAAGCAGGGACGGCGACGCTTTCGTTCGGTTAGTGCCGAGCAAGGACAACGCCTACCTGGAAATGATCAGCCCAGAAATGGTGGAAGTGATAACCAACCCAGAGAACATCAACGAAGTGATAGGCTACAATATCACGCACGTGTACTACAAAGACGACAAAAAGACCGACAAGGAAATGGTCGTCGAGGAATATCGCAATACCGAACCATACTACCGCCGAATTAAATACTCAGGCGGTGCAAGGCAGAAAGGAGAGGAACAGGAAGTCGACAACGACTATCCATTCTTGCTCATGGCACACTACGCCAATGAGAAAGACCCGAACGCCAGATATGGCACGAGCGACTACCAGAACGTCTACGTGTTAATGAAAGCCTACCACGCTGTAATGGAAAACGGACTCAAGGGGGCGATTTACAACTCCCAACCGACACCTTACATCAAGGGCATTGCCAACTTCCAGAAATTTGTCGAACAGAACTTCGAGAAAATATCAACCGCCAAAGACGGACAAGCGAAGTACCAGATTGAATGGCGACCAGACCGTATGCTATTGCTCGGGGAAAACATGGACATGGGAATGTTAACAATCCCAGACCACGTCACCGCAGCGACCACTATGCTCGAGTATTTGTTTTACTGCATAGTGCAAGCCAGTGAAACCCCAGAATTTGTCATGGGGTCAGCGGTAGCCAGTAGCAAAGCAAGCGTGAGTGAACAGCTACCAGTTATCGTGAACAAAGCCTACCGCAAGCGAGCGGACTTCGAGAACTTCCTATACGATGTGATAGACATTTACAGCCAGTATTTGCTCGCCACCAGTCAAATCAAAGCCAACACGATTCCAAGCAAGGGCTTCAACATTGAATGGTCGCCGATTGAAAACGAGGATAAACAGCTCAACCTGGAAGTAGTAAAGAGCCTGAAAGAACTCGGACTCATTACCGACGAAACCGCCCTGGCTTTGACAAACATCAAAATCGAGGACGTAGACGCCGAACTCACCAGAGCACGCCAACAAGCGGTAGAGAAAATGGTGCAGGAAATGAAGCAGAGCGACATATACAGCCCATTCAGTGCCCACCAATACGGCAAGAACAAAGACGTCAAACAGATCGTCGACGACGATGACTACCAATCCAAGAGGAAAATAAAAAAATAAGCTATGGCAATCAACGCATTTGACAAAAAGCAAATCCAAGAACAAATAAGGGCAGAGAAAGACATCGACGCTCTTCTTCGTTCGCTGGCTCAAGAACTCAAAAAGGACATCAATAGCAAGTACCGTGACGATGAGCAGGTACGAAACCTGGATGCCTTAGTCGCTGCGTTTGCCGTGTCGATTACGAAATTCTGGGACGAGATAGAATCCGTAATTTACGAACGCTCGGGAAACGTCGCTGACGTGACCATAGACAAGAACAAGAAGCTATTCCTCGATTACATGAAAAAGGTAAAGAAAGCGGCCACCCCAGCACAGGCAAAAAAGGTGGCTGCGATTACCGACAAGGCAGTCAAGGAATTTGATTACTTCAAACAACGCAACGAGAACATCACGAAAGCCAGACAAGTATTCGACGACAAAACAATCGGACAGCGAATCAAGATAGTAAAAGGGGCGACCAAGAAAACCGTGCAAAATATCGTGGCAGTGGGCGTAGAAAAAGGAAAATCCGCCCGAGAGATAGCCAAAGACATTGACGGCTATGTCAACCCGATAAAAGGCAACTACAAATCGCCGTTTGACTACTACCGCCAGCGGTTCGATAAAAAGACGATCAGCCAGAGTGTGAAAAAAGCAGGCTATGTCCGAGAGGGGTCGGTAAGCTACCAAGCCCAGCGGATAGCCCGAACGGAAATAAACATGACTCAGCGAGAAGTGACCAGCCGTTTATACAAGAAAGTGCCATTCGTGAAAGGCTTCAACTGGAACTTATCCCTGAGCCACCCAGACCTCGGGTGCGAGTGCGAGAAGTTATCCAAGACCAATCCGCACAAGGCAGTGCCAGAAACACCGCACCCAAACTGTATGTGCTACGTCACAACCGAACTCATCGACCCGAAAACATTTCTCAAAACATTTAAGTAATAACTCAAAACTATGGCAAAAGCAGTAAAGCGAGCACCAGCTCGCAAACCCGTCCAGTACGCCACCAAGTCGCACGTCGTGCGTTTGGAAAGCAAGCTGGCAAAGGTGACAGCCCAACTCAAGGCGGCCAAGGCAAAACCAGTGGCAGCCCCAAAGGTTCACCGTAAACCCAGTGCGTACAACAAGTTTGTACAAAAGGGATTAAAACAGGGCAAAGATTTCAAGACTATAGCCACGGACTGGAAACAGAAAAACGGCTAAGCATAATTTGTAAGCTATGAAAATTTTAATGCTTACGCCGAGCCGAAGCGAGCAGTGCGGAATATGGACATACAGCAATTACTTGATTCCGCACCTCGCTGACCTGGGCGTCACAACAGAGCTGACCCGAGATTTTGAACATTTTCAAAAGGTGGTCGGCAACTACGACCTGGTACACGTCCAGGACGAATACGGAATAGTGCCTGACGGTTTACTTTACTTTTTTCGTGATAAAAACATTCCATACGTGATCACCATGCACACGTTATGGGAAAAGAAACGAGAACACCACGACGCATTCAGAGAACCACAGTGCAAGGCGATTATTTGCCACAGCCAGGACCAAGTGAAAGCCCTCCTGCGAACGCACCCAGAACTACAGGAAAAGGTGCACCTGATACCACACGGTAGCTTTGAAACAAAAGTCGACGACCACGTATACACGGGCGGACGAGTGAAAATCGGGTCGTTTGGCTTTTCAAGCTTCCCCAAGCGATTCGTGGAAACATTCCAGCAATTAAAAAAGACCAGCCTGGACTTTGAATACCGACTGCTCAGCTCATGGCAGAAAGATAACTACAACGCCATAGAATACGGCAACCTGCTCAGCAAACTGAAAGTGGATGAGGATAGGGAAGCCGAGCATGAGAAAAGAGAGCCACGGTTTTATTTGAACAATCAGTTTTTACCAGAGTCGGTGATTTTGGAAAAATTAAAGACCTGCGATATTTTAGTGTCATTCGTGACGCCGATAATTGCCCCAAGCGTGTCGGGGTCAAGCCGATTCCTCATGCAAGCAGGCAGACCAGTGATAGTGTCTGATATTTACCACTACAGCGACGTACCAGACGACGTTTTCGTAAAAATACACCCCAGCCTGCCAGAGAAAGACATCGAGTGGGCAGTGCAGACCGTGATTGACGATTACGAGGGATACGTGGCGAGAATAGCCGAATACACCAAAAAGACCAGCTGGGCTAATGTGGCAAAGCTACACGTGGAACTTTATTCAAAATGCCACAGCATAGAACCAATTAACATACCAAGCCCCATATGACAGAACAAACACTCATAAAAAAGAAACTGGTCGTGCGTGGATTTTTCGGACGAGGAAACTGCGGCGACGAAGCCATACTGCAATCACTGTACGAATTATTCGGCGACAAATACCTGCTGACGATCGCTACAGAACTCGGCGACGTTAATATGGAAGTAATGCGGAATATGCACCCATACAACCATTGCGACATAATCAACTGCGAGAACCGCTTGATTTTCAAGAACCCGAGCGTGGCAGGGTTTATTCTCGGTGGCGGTGGACTGGGGCTGGGATTTGGCATGAACCAATACATAGTAGCCAAAAGACGGGGAGTGCCCGTGATTCACATCGGCACGCACCTTGACGCTTCATTTTTAGCCGACGAAACAGGCGAAACGATAGGACTCGACGAGGTAGACCAGATCAGGGTGCTGAAGCCAGAAGTCTGCAAACTTTTCAACCAGACTATGGGCGGACTTCTGAATTTAGCCGATTACTACGCCGTCAGAAACTCCCAATCACTCGAATACGCCCACAAGCTCGGAGTCAATCCGAAACTTTACCCAGACGTGGCGTTTTCTTTGCGAAAGGACGACAGCCAGGACATCAAGGTAGATAAAAGGCGAATGCTCATAACAATCAGAGAATACCCACCAGTGCACCAAGACATGGAACGTTTGAAAAAGTGGCTGGCGAAAATCGAGGACTACGCCAAGAAACTCGGAATGTACACCAAGGTAATGCCATACTGCGAAGCTGACGCCGAAACAACCAGACAGGTAGGATACGGCGACAAAATGATTGACGGGCAATACTGGAATCCAAAACGAGTGAAACAGTGGGTAGCAAGCAGTGGTATGCAGGTCAGTCTGGGACGATTCCACGCCGTGGTATTTGCCATAAGCGAGGGCGTTCCCGTGATTTCAATCGACCACTTTATGGACGCCTACAAAAACAAAGCGGCCATGCTACTGGACGACTCAAGGCTCGGCGAATTCCGCCTAACCAGACAGGACGAGGACAAAGACTGCTTCGACCTATTCAAAAAAGCCATGAGCCACGAAACAGAAATGAAAATCGCCAGCGTCGGGGCGGTAAATAGACAGCTTGTCTACAAAATGCGTGACGAAATCATAGACTTATTAAACAAGAAAGTATGAAACTAAAATGCACCAATGAAACCTGCGGAAAGACCGTCGCCTTAGTAAGCGAAACAGGACTGCTCCGCATTACCATGAAAGGCAGACGAGTAGTGGTAACAGGAACGGAATACAGCACGGTAGTGTCTTGCTCATTTTGTCGCCACGACAACGTGATCACAGTCGAAGCAAGCAAGCTGATAAAAGACGGATTAAAACTCGAGCCAGAGGATACTCCTGAGGACAACCCAACTGTCCCGATAGAGAAACCAGATGACGAGAACGAGGAAAACTAACCATAAAATTATGCCAGAAAACAACGACGCCCTGGACGATATCGTGCCAGGACCAGGGGAAAACAACACCCCGAACGACGAAACCAACAAAAACACGTCGGAAACGCCTCAAAACGACCAAAATGAGGGGGATGAGGGCGAGGGTGGGGAAAATACCCAAGAAACACCGCCAACACCGCCAGAAAGCGAAAAACAGGACAATAACAGCGAGCCAGAACCAGAGCAGACGCCAGCAATTACACATAGTGGTGACCCTACCGAACAAGTGCCACTACCGACCACACCTGCCAATTTGAAACCAGTAGATCAGCTTGATATTTTGAACTTATCCACAGTGCCTGAGAAGTCTGACTATTCAAAAAAGCCTGAGAGTGGTAAAATAGAAGTACGAAACAAGGAAGTGACATTCAACAAACAGGGCGAACCAAGATACTCACCTGAGGAAGTAATGTCACTACTGGCTTTATACGACGACTTCACGAATGTGAGGGGATACGAAAAGACAAGATACCAACTGGAATTTGAACGCATGGCACAGGCAGACCGCATCGCCGATTTGAAAACAACCAAGGAACTCCTAAAACGCCAGGGACACGACGTCTAAGCAAAACTCAAAAGTAGGACATTATGTCCTTCGGCTGTTTATCAGCTATTCAATAATTGGATAGCTGATTTTTATTAAAAAGAGATATGAAAAAAAAGATAGAAAATCCAAAACCCGAAGTAAGTAAATTGTATGATAATTTACTGACCGTCGCTGAAATGACTAAAGAGGTCGATAGTCAAACAGGCGACTTCCCGATCGCTGCAGGAATAGACCTGCAAAAATTGACCGACGGGGACAGTGACCCAATGTTTGTACTCGTCCGTGTTTTAGAGGAAACCGTCTCAGCAAACGGTAACCACTGGAACAAGGACGTGATTAGGGACGTGGCCGCTCAGATTATGGACAAAACTCCAGATGGATATCTGGGGCATTTACCAGATGACGAGCGAGCAACAAAATTCCCCGATCCGCAAACCCTATGGGTAGGTGCGAAAACAGAGTCTGACCCGAGCACAGGCAAGCTGAGCCTGGTGGCAAAGGGCTACGTTCTACCAGATTCCAAAATTAGAACCTACCTAAAAAAGGCAGTAGCGGCAAACAAGCAAGTCAGTGTCAGCGTATACGGTCGGGCAAATCGAGTATTCAATAAGTTTAAGAAGTATTACGACATCAAGGCGTTCGACCTCGAATCAATAGACTGGGCACGCCCAGGAAGCCAGGGTGTTGCGAATGCCAACTTATTAGCCATAACACAAGAAACTATGAAGCGAGAAGAAATCATCGCTTCCGCAACCTTAGACGAGCTAAAGGAAAATAACCCAGACCTCGTTCAGGAAATCCAAGAAAGCGTTACAGGCGAAGTCGTTTCGGAAATGAAAACCGAAGTGAAACAAGCCAAGACTGCTCTCAAAGAAATCACTGACGAATTGGGCGAAAAGCCACTCGAAATGGTAGCGGAAATGCGGAACGATTTAGAAGCTGTTTCAAGTCGTTTGGCGGATACCGTTATAGACACTCAACTAAACCAGCGAGTAGGCAATGAAACCGCTCGCAGGTTAATCCGTAAGACAGTGGTAGGCGAAATGTCAAAAGTCACTTTGACCGATGACGAAATAGCCGACGCCAAGTCAAAAGGGATTACCATGGCGGAAATGAGAGCACAAAAAACGGTAGACGCTGTCCTTGAATCCGAGGACGCCAAACAACTGATTAAGGAAATGATGGACAAAAAACCATTCTCTCCTGAAAAGGACAAGAACAGCAACGACGGTCGATCGTTCACTGTAAAAAAATAGACCAATCATTATTCAATAATTTAATCAAACGCTTATGTCTGCGACACAACCTAAAGACCCAAAGCGAAGCGATGGCAAAGCGGTATTAGTTACCGCAGTGTCCTCTTTCGATAAGGGTACTTTCGTACGCAAAAATCGTGGCGTGAACGTTAGCTGGTACGGTTTCGCTTGCGAGGATGCAGAGTCAGGGGATCAATTGAACCTTGATATCTCAGCCTCAGAATTCGAACTCGTAATTCCAGCAGACGTGGACGCTGCAGTCGGGGCGATTCTTTATATCGTGAAAGCGACTGGAGAAATCACTGACGACGAAACCACTGGGGGCGAGGACAATGTTCCTTTTATGAAAGTCACCGTAGAAAAAGACAGCAACAATGTTGTCTGGGGCATTCAATTGCCACAACTATTCAACTGGTAATCCCAGGCTGAAAGTCAATATTTTTATTTAGTAACCAATAAACTCAACGCATATGTTCAAGAGAACAGTAGACCAAATCGCTGAGTCTGCCTACAGCAAGGCGATGGTTACTTTGGCTGAGATGAGAAACGGGCAAGCCCGTGGTCTCGACTGGGCAGAGGACTTGAAAAACGGCAAGGTCACCCTAAAAGAAATGATCGGCACTGAAAGCGGTGCTGAGGAATTCTTAGAAAGAGTGAACCTTGAAGCATATCAAGAAATCGAACGACCAGAAAACCAGCCATTGTATACAGCCATCTACGACGTTGTAGAGGACTCAACTTTGCCAAAAATTCTAACTGTCGAGGAAATGGGACCTTACGGTATCGTATTCCTTGAACACTTAGAGGGCGGCGAAGTCAAATTCGGTACATTAGAACCAGGTCAGGAAAAAGTAGTACGCATGCGTACCTTAGCCGCTGGTTTGGAGTACACAGAAGACATGGTGGAATATAATGAGCTATTCCGTGTGACTGACCAAGCTCGCCAAATGGGTAGAGCATGGGTAGCCACAATAAACTACGTCACATTAGCCCCGATTTACCTCGGAACTTTCGTGACATCCTCTGCCGATTTACAAGAGCAGAGAGAATATCAAGAGGGCACTGGCGTCGTAGCCACCGCTCAATTGATTGCCTGGGATACCAGCATTCAGCAAACCTTGAGAAACGCTTTGACCGTTTTGCCAAACGCCAAGTACATCTTGTGCAACAGCGGAGATCAATTCTTGTTAGAGGACGCTTTAGCTGGCTCAATGTTGCCAGACTTGAATCCATCCAAGGTTAAACGCCAATTGAAACCAGAAAACATCATTGTCTGGGACGGCTTCAAAGCCAAGGTGGGTGCTAAAACCTACGAATACGCAGGTGTCACAAGCGGATACTGCTACCTCGTTTCTGGTGCGAAACTCAACTTCCGTTATTACATTAAACACGGATTGAGAATCACACAAGGCGATGGTGACTTGTCTCGCTTAGTAGCCAGCCAAGTCGTCGGTCGTGGTCGTGGCGGTACTTACGCTGCGGTCGCAGGTGCAGACGGTGCTGTGAAAGTAGCAATCGTTGCTCCAGCAATCGTTGCTCCGTAGACTTAACAGGGGGGCGGGTGGAAACGCTCGCCCCATTTGTGGGTTTTGCTTTGTATGGCGACAGAGCAAAGAACATAAAAATAATTTTAATTATATGTCAATGAATTTAAATCAAGTAACATACTTTGAAACTTTATTTTTTGATGATCAAGATATAGATAGTTTATTTTTATCTGATTATGTAATGTATAGATTATCTGGATTTTTAACTCCAATTTTAGCAATAAAAAATGATTTTAGTAGTAAAGAGTATATAGATGATTCTGGTTTGTATCAATATAGTAATTTATTAAGAGAATTGACAGAAAATAATGATGAAAAATTTTATTTTGTAGCTCTTAAGTTAATTAAAAATAACTTAAAATAGATATGATTGTTAATTATTACGGTGGATTTGGCACGAGCTACGGCTACGGCTCAGCCACAGAACAATTGGCGATCGCCCTCAACGAGGTAGGAGTAGACATTCGAGTAATGCGAACCGCAGGGGCAAGGGGAGTGGAAATGCGTGACGACATCACGCCAAAAGGAAAAGCCCTCCTGACAAAGACATTCGCCAAAGGCGATGTGGCGATTTGCTTCGGACACCCTCCATTCTTTGACGTAATAAACAGCTACAAATACCGAATCGGCTACACAATGTTTGAAAGCGACAAACTGCCAGACGCCACCGAGAGAAACCCAGACTGGGTAAAACAGTGCAACAAACTGACCAGACTATGGGTCCCGAGTGAAAGCTCAAAGCAGATATTTCAAAAGGCAGGCGTGACAGTACCGATTGACGTAGTGCGAAACGGAGTAGACCCAGAATTATTCCCGATTTACAACCGACCGAAAAGAGAAGTGTTCACATTTCTTATGTACGGCGTGCTGACGATCAGGAAAAACCCAGGCTACGCTTTATCGGCTTTCCTGGCGAACTTCAAAGACAACCCGAAAGTGCACCTGATACTAAAGACCCAAAGCGGAACACTCGGACACCTGAGCATACCAGAAAAAAACGTGACGATTATCGACAGGAAGTATGATCACAAAGACCTGCTCGATTTACTGGAAAGTGCCGACGCTTTCGTATTTCCAAGCCGTGGCGAGGGATTCGGACTGCCACCTTTGGAAGCAATGGCAACAGGACTGCCAACCATAGTGAGTGCCAACAGCGGAATGCTTGAATATACCAATGAACGATACAACTTCCCAGTGAAGTGCCCCACATTGGTAAAGACAAGCCACGTCCCAAAACACTGGGGCGACATCGGAAACTGGTGGCAACCAGACTATGAGGACTTAAAAGAAAAAATGAAATTTGTATACGAGAACCAAGACCTCGCACGCCAAAAAGGAATGGACGCAGCAAACTGGGTAAGACAAGAACTAACCTGGGCAAAGGCGGCCGAGAAAGGCAAGGCGATAATCGAGGAAATGGTAAAACAATAACCATATGCCAGTATTACCACTCACAGACATCCAAAAGTTACGCCTCCACATAATGGACGGTGATTTGACCGACATAACCGTGCCTCGGGCGTTTAGCGACGATGAACTCGAAACAATACTAAGCTGGAACGACGGCGACATTTTGGAATCAGCCCTTTATTGTATCGACCGCCTGCTCATGCAAGCCAGCAAACGATTCAACTATAAGCAAGGCGAAACAGAGGTCGACTTCAAACAGATAACCGAACAACTGCAGAAACGCAGGGACGAAATAGCGGCCGAAATAACAGCCGAGAGTGATAATGGCGGAATGATGATGATTAAATTAAAAAACTGCGACGTAAGGAAAGCCCTAAGAGCCGAATAATATGGACAAGATAGGACAATACATACTCGGCGACAACCTGAAAGTGCAGGACTTTGAACAGATCGTGGACGACAGGGAAGTAGCCGTGACAATCAAACGAATGTCCACTACTGGCAACGGATTCAGCACCGAACTGAGCGACTACGCCACAATTGGCACGATTACCGCCAGAGTAGACAATGTCCGCCGTTATTACCAGCACCAAGCCGTAAAAAGCACCACAGGCGACGTAAAAAAGAACCAGGCGAACTTTATTGGTATAACCCGTGACCCAGACTACGAAGTGCGAATGGGTGACGTGTGGCAGGTGGGCGACGCAGCCTTGACCGTGATCAGCTTGATAGGCGGTGACCTGCAGAACCGAACGGAAGTAATGCTGTCGTGGTTTTTAGAGGGGGTGCAGATAGTTAATACCTAAATATGGCAAACATCAACCCAGCACAAGCAATAAGGCTCTTACAGGGGCAACTGGCACGCTTCCAGGGCAAAGTAGTACGCCTTGCCGATTACGAAGCCGCTCAGCTCGAAAACAACGCCAAGAGGAACGCTCCCTGGACTGACCGTACAGGCAACGCCAGAAACAGCATATACGGGCGATCACAAACAAACAAAGGCGATGTAGAGATTGTGCACGGGATAGGGATAGACTACGGCAAATACCTGGAATTAAAAAATGAGGGCAAATTCAGGATTATAAAACCGACGGTGGACGAAGCCCTGCCTCGGATTGAAAAAGACCTACAAAACATTGGAGTATGAAAGACATAAAATCAAAAATTTACAATGTGCTGTCGAGCGATACCACCCTGGTCAATATGCTGGGGCTGAACAAGCCATTTAATAACCCAGCAGGCACGGCGGCCAAGAAAAACAGTGTTATGCCAGCGTTTGTGGCGACAGGGCAGACAGTCACGCCATTCCTGACCATTCAAGGTGGACCAGAAACGATTATAAGCGACCGATTCTATACCAGCGTGGTATACGTTAAAATTTACAATCAAACAAACAAGACATTTGTTAGCATAGACGAAATAGTGAGCCGAGTGGTCTCGCTTTTACACCTGCAACAGCTCGGACTAAGTGAGGGCGTGCAAGTGAAAATGGTGCGAGAAAGCGTGAGTGCGGAATTCCAGGACGAGGGGCTGAAAATGAACTTCAAAGAGATAACATTCAGGGTTTATATGCTGTAGGGCATAGACCCTTTTATAGGGGAGTGGAGTATTGGCAAACTCACTCGATTCATAGCCGAGAGAAAACTGGTTCGATTCCAGTCTCCCCAACAAGGCAACGCCAAGTAGAACGGGCAAAGCCGAAACTTTATTCACTAACAGAGTCAAGCATATGGACTACAACGTAATAGGTGCAGGTCTTCAAAATGGCTCAGTCAAAACCAGCGACGGCGACGTATTCGATATTTACGCCATCGTAGAAGCAGGTGCTGACGTAGCCCGTGACGAAGTAGAAGTGAAAGGCGATGACCAATCGCTCGGTAAATTCAACTTCGCCTTAAAAGAGGAACTAACAATTACTGCTAACGGTCTAAGCTTCGACGTGATTCAAGCTATCACCGACAACAACCTCGTTTCAAGCCCAACTTATAACGAGATTGCGATCGGAACTGACAGCGAAAAGAACCCTCCGTACGTAGAAATTACTGCGGAAACCACTGCCAAAGACGCAGGCGGTAATGCCAGAACAATCAAGAAAACCTGGCACAAGGTTCAGATCACATCTTTGAAGCTCAACCAAGCAGGCGAAACAGAATTCAGCGTGGAAATGACTGGCACAGCCATTCAAACCTCGACTGATATCGTAGGTGCTGCTTTGGCAACAAAGCGTATCGCAACAGTGCGAGTACAATAATTCACTAAACGGAGATAAGTATGGAAACCCCAAAAAAAGCTCCGTCCCTAAAGGTTAGCTCCCTCAAGGACTTCAAAGAGCAAAGACAAAAATTGGTAGAGGGCGTATTGATAAAATTACCAGACAGCGGATTGACCGTAAAACTGGCACGCCCATCGCTTGAGGATTTAATCCTAAACGATAAAGTGCCAAAAGAGCTGATTAGCATAGCCGTGAAAAAATCGGCTGGACAATTAAACGAAAACGACCTGAAGCGAGTGATTGAACTTCGGGATTTTGTCGTGGCTAAAGCGTTAATCGAGCCAAAGGTGGTACTCAAAGACCCGAAAGAAAATGAGGTATCAATAGAGTGCTTTACCAGAACAGACAAGGACTTTATATTCAGCTACGTAGAAAAAGGCGATACCGTATTAGAATTTTTTCGTAGCAAGTAATCAGTCGGTCTGGCTTGCTAAAGTTTGCCACTGGTTTCCAGGCAGACGACCCAGCGATTACCTGGACTTAGATGAGGAAACCGCACTCAAAATCGACATGGCTATGGTAGCCAGGCTCGAGGACGAGAAAGCAGAGGAATTCCGCTACCTATTAGAAACAATTCTAAAAGCTGGCGGATATGAAATCAAAAAGAAGCCAGAACGCAACGTAACCGTAAACTTAAAACAAGACCCCAATGACCTGCCACCGCTTTCGGCAGTATTGCCAGCGATAATGGGCAAAGGGGCTGTAATGGAATAACAAACCATATGGCAGACAGAGTAGAACTCGGCAGCGTGGTGTACCGAATAGTATTCGACACATCAGGTGCTGACGACGCAGCAACAAGAGTGAGAAGCTCATTTGACGACGTTGGTAAAACCGCCAATCAAATGAGAAGCTCAATGCGTAACATAAAAGCCGACACCAAAGTGGCGGGGTCGGCTCTTAGTGATGTCGCCAAAAAAGCAGGTACAGCCAGTACAGGTATGGGACAATTCAAGAGTGCCTTATTACAGGGACTCGGAATTGGTACTGGCTTCGCCCTTGTGACAAAAGGCATCCAGACCGTAACATCGGCAATCAAGGGGTCATTTGACGCAGCGGTGAAGTTTGAAAGTGCATTTGCAGGCGTGAGAAAAACAGTAGAAGCCAGCGAAGCAGAATTCGGCATACTTGCTCAAGGAATCAGGGACATGGCAAAAGAGATACCGCTCACGGTAGAGGAACTATCGAGAATTGGCGAATTGGGCGGACAACTCGGAGTAGGCAAAGCAGACCTGCTTGACTTTATAGACACGATTGCCAGAATCGGCGTAACAACCAACCTGACGCAAGAGGAAGCGGCCACAGCGTTCGCCAGAATAGCAAACATCATGGACGTGCCAATCGCTGAGGTAGGTAAAATGGGGGCGGTAGTAGTAGAACTCGGTAACAACTTCGCCACCACGGAACGAGAAATCGTCGACTTTGCCACCAGAATCGCTGGTGCAGGTAAATTGGCAGGAATGCAGACCGAGGATATCTTCGCATTAGCCGCAGCCATGTCGTCCGTAGGTATTGAAGCGGAAGCTGGTGGTACAGCAATCCAGAAAGTAATCCTCGCCATAAACGACGCCGTAGTGGGCACAAGCACCAAGGCAGCTCAGTCATTACAGCAATTCGCCACCTTGTCGGGATTATCCGCCAAGCAATTCGCCGACCAATGGCGAACAGACCCAATCGTCGCCTTTGACGCTTTGGTCCAGGGATTAAGCAAAGCAGGCGATCAGGCGAGCGGAATCATCGATAATTTACTCGGCTCAGACGTCCGTTTGAAAAGAGCGTTCCTGTCAATCGCAGGTAACGCTGATTTGCTTACCGACGCTATAGGCAGAGCCAAACAAGAAAGCACCGAACTAAACGCTTTGACTGACGAATCAGCGAAACGTTTCGCAACCGTAGAAAGCAAGACGCAATTATTCAAAAACAGGTTAAATGACCTGGGCATTACCATAGGCGACAACATGAAAGGCGGATACGCCAAAATACTTGAATGGCTTTCAACATTCCTGCAGAGAGTGAGTGACGCCATGCCGATAATTATAGCGTTCGGAAAAACAGTCGGTGCGATTTTCATAACACTAAGAAACGTGATCGGAACGGTGATCACGGCGGCCATACTTTTCGTGGTCGGATTTGTTAAAGATTTAATACAAAACGCCATAGCGATAAAGGACATAATAAAAGGCGTAGCTCAAGGGTTTGCCGCACTGCCTGCGTTTTTCGGGGCAGTATTTTCGGACATTGGCTCGAGCTTTATCAAGACTTTCAAAAACATAATAGATAAAATACCAGGAATCACTTCGGGAATTGCGGCCATTAAGGGGGCGTTGGATTTTGTCGGCAACGCATTCAGCAAATCCGTAGAAGTAGTAAAAGGCTGGGCAAAGAGCGTGGTCAATGTGGTGATATCGGTAAAGGACAAATTCGTGGCATTTGGAAAAGCTACCAAGGACGCCCTGGCTGGCAAATTGGACGAAGCCAAGAATACGATTATATCCGCATTTGGCGACATTAAAAACGAAGCAGCCGACTCAATGAACAGTGTCAGCAACAGCGTAACCAAGAGCATGAACGAAGCGGAAAAAGAAACTAAAGGCATATTCGGCAGAATTAAAGACACGCTGAGCGAAGTGGTCGTGATTGATACCAGCAAAACACAAGCCGCACTCGGCGGACTGACCAATGCGTTCGGAAACGTAGCTGAAGCAGGAAGTAGACTCGGATTTGAAAATACCGCCAAGGCTTTCAAACAGATAGGCAAAGTAGGAAAAGACGCAGCGGTAGAAATTGCCGACTCCTGGAAAGACATCGGCTCGGCTTTCAAAATCGACACCAGACAGCAACTGCTCGACAATGAAACAAAACGAGTGAAAAAACAAGCCAAGGAAATGGAAGATGCTATCGCTCAGGCATTGGGCGGATTGGCACAAGACACCAAAGCTGGAAGTGGCACGAGTGAAGTATTCAAAAAACAAGTGGACGATTTGAAATTACTCGGCGACGAGATAGATAAAAATATCGACATTTACGCTCGCATAGAGGACAGCTACACCAGCATCGAGGAAAAAGCCAGACGAGCAACCGACGTCCAGACCAGCAAATGGCAGGACGTGTTCAACGTGCTTACAAACAGCAAGGCAAGCCTTGAGGAAGTAGATAAAACATATAATACCGCACTCGAGGACATCGCTAACCAGCTGTCAGATTTGGAACAAAATCATAAAAACATAAACTCGGCAATCGATGAGGTAACATCCAGCACCAAGGAATACCAGACCGCCTCAGCAAACAACAAAATGGTGCTTCAATCATATGAGCAAATCAAGGAAGCCGTCCAGCAAGCGACTGACAAAGTGGAAAAGCTTAAAGAGGAAATCGCAGGCATAGACCAAGAACTGCAATCGAGCACGGCAACATTCAAAGAAAACATCGCTCAGAAAGTAGCGGAAGCGGAAAAGGAAATCGAAAAATTACGCAGTCGAATGAGTGAGTCAGATATTAGTGTGGACACCCGAAGCGACATCGAGAAACAAATCAGAGAACAGCAAGCCTTGATAGACAGTGCCCTGCAATCAAATATCGACTATACCGCAGAATTACAAAAAGCCCGTGAGAAAGCAAACATGAACGAGGTGGAACTTTTGATAGCCAAATTCGAGGAAGAAAAGGCTCGCCTTGAGGAACAAAAGAAACTGAAAGAGGAACAACTCCAGGCTGAACTCGCCACCCTGCAAGAAATAAAAGACCAGGAAAACACCATATACGAAAACCAGAGAAACACCATACTCGGAATAGAAGCGGTGATCACAACTGCGTATCGAGAGAATATGAAAGCCAGACTGACTGCGACCCAGGAATTCGTGAACGGGTCAATCCTGCTTTACAACAAGCTGGCGGAAGCGGCCAGAGCAGCGGCCAAAGCAGGTGCGAACTTAAGCACGGGTGCAATCCAAGCAGCCAGATTCGAGGGCGTGGATTTGAACGAGCTAAAAACATCCAAAGAACAACAAATCAACAACATAACCCAGAACGTGACAGTCAACGCTCAGGTAGCCAGCAACATCGACATCAAGACCCTGGCGTCACAATTATCGGGATATTTGAAAGAGGACATAAGCCAATAGTATGAATGCAACCTACCTAAAATTTACGATTGAAAACGCCAACGGCGACAGTGTGATACTCAATGACATAACCAGCAATCCGCAAAAAGTATACACTATCACCGAAAGCCCAGAATTTACCCTGGACGTCCGCACCAACAAGCGTGACCGTATGGGCAGGCATTTCGTCAAAACCGATTATAGCTTTTATGGTGAACGCACAATATCATTCCGAGGACAAATAGCGGTATTTAATCAGAACGTGGACGACTTAGAGGATATGGTGGCGGACTTGCGAAAGATTTTCGCCTTGCCACCTTTGCCAAACAATACCGAGAACGGCTTCGTAACGATTAAATGGACAGACCAAAGGGGACTTAACTGGCAGATATCCGCCAAGATACTGAGCGACGTCAAGATTACCAGCATATTCGGAATGCCATGGGTGCGGAACTATGAGATAAACCTGATCGCCGACGACGGGCTTATTTACAGCCAGGACTTATTCGCAACCAGCAACAACACGGCGTACTACGGCGGAAGCCTTATGCTACCCGTGAGCCTGCCAGCTTTAATGCCAAACGTGTGGTGGAACGAAATCAGCGTGGACAATGATGGCAACTTCCCAAGCCCAGCCACATTCAAGATTTACGGGTACGCTGAAAATCCAGTGATTACCCATGCTGAGAGCGGATATTTTATCAAACTGGACGGATACACTGTGCCAGCAGGCAGATACGTGGAAATAAACGTGGCAGAGGGCACGATTGAACTGGACGACGGCACAGACCTGAGCGGATACCTTTCAACCGACAGTACCTGGTTTTATTTAGAGAGCGGAATCAACACCATAAGACTAACCCACGACGGAAGCTACCTGTTAGGAATGCTGATCGTGGAATGGCGTAATACCGAGATATGATCCAGATAAAAATATACAATTACAACAAGACGAGCATAGTGACGACGCTGACAGATTTCTCGAACCTCTCGGTGGATTTGGAACTTATGAACGGCGGAAAGGCGAGCTTTGAAATTGACATCAACAAAAAGAACGTGACGATGGATAACTTCGCCAAGTACAACCGAGTGGAAGTCTATGACGGCGACGATAAGGTGTTCAGTGGCTACATTTCCAGCTGGAAGTTTGACTCAAGCCGACCAGAGCGAATACAGGTAAACCTGGTGCACATTTTGGAAGTATTGAATAAAAGATTTACGGGTGCGGCCGAAACACGAAGCGGAAACTATGGCGACAGCATTATAAGTTTATTGAACACCTACGGCACGGGGATAGGAATAACGGCAGGAACAAACACCACGGTGGCGACAGGCTCACTGGAATTCAACCGAGAAAGCATACTGAGTGCTATGCAAAAGCTGGCGGAAGCAGGCGACATCGAATTCTATCTTGACGAGAATGACGCCGTGCAGATACGGGACAGAGCAGGAAGCGTGATCACAAACATAAAGCTACGCTTTGACGAGAGCCAGAACAATATCAACAATATCCTGTCGTTTGACTTTCTCAGTGACGGAACGCCGATAGCGAACAGAGTGATAGGAATATCGGACAGCTTAGTACAGATTGCCAATTCAATAACCCAACAACCGCTCCTGGAAAAAGTAGAACATTTCTCAGAAGCGAAGTCGAACCCCGAACTTTTGAACTTAGCCGAGAACAGGCTCGCCAGCATAGAGGTAAGCCGAGAGATACCGAAAATCACGATTGACACGGACAAGATACCAGCCTATGCGATAACGCTCGGGGACACGGTGGGGATATTTTTGGAAAAGGGACAACTCCTGAGCGTCAACCGCACATACCGAGTGACCTCGATAAGCTACGACTACGGGGAAACTGGGCAAGTGAATGTGTCGCTGGGATTTGCCGATCCAGACAGCAAGGCAATCGAGCCGAGCATTGGTCGAGATATTAAAAAAATACAAAACAGAGTAGCTGTTTTAGAAAAAGCATAATTATAAAAATATGTCATTACGAATTAGCAAAATGAACAGCGTCAACACGGGCTGGAACGACGAGGACTTCTCCACGATCGAGAAAGACCTCATCAAGTCGCAAGGCATAGTGGACGAGAACGCCGACGGCAGTGACCTTGTAGTAGAGGAAAACACACCGCAACAAATGAACGTCCTCGTAAACAGTGGAGTCGCATACGTTCACATCACAAAAAACGGGCGTGACTGGTGGGTACGGGTGGCAAACGACGCTCAAGCCCAGGTCACAGTAAGCCCAAACGTTTCGGGAAGCACCAGAATTGACGCTTTGATTTTACGGGTGTCGGTGTCGACCGAACCAAACGCCTCGGCAACCAACGTGGCAACTTTGGCAATGGTCCAGGGAACGCCAGGCGGTGCTGCACCGAGCGACGGTGATATCACCACAGCCCTCGGAAGCGACGGATGGATTAGGCTCGCCAACATTACAGTAGACAACGGCGTAGGTCAGATATTTACCGCAGACATCGAGGACACCAGAGCAGGCATAAGCTTCGGGTTAGGCAACAGCCCAGCACGAATCACATACTACGGCGACGGAAGCCAATTGACAGGGGTGCTTCACAATCCAGTGGATACGGATATTTTGCCAGAAACGGATGCAACATACGACTTGGGTTCAGCAACAAAACAATTTAGAGATTTGTTTTTAGAAGGTGACGCTGATATAGATGGTGATGTTACGGCAGCCAATTATTACGGAAACGGTGCATTTTTAACTGGTATTGGTGGATTTGGTGGGACTGGTGCAGATGGTGATTTAACTATCACATCAGGCACAACTACCATTGATTTGGGTGGACTTGATTATGTAGAAAAAAATTATAATTCAATATCCATTACTGGGACTGGTGCATTAGCCTTTTCAAATCCCCACACAAATGGAACTATTATAGTTTTGAAATCAAAAAATAACGTCGTCATTACATCTTCAGCTACACCAACAATAGATTTGCGTAGTTTAGGTGGTGTAGCTGGTGCAGCCGCAGAATCGCAAGGAAAGGCGACTGCTGGGTCTGATGGGAAAGGTTTAGTATTAAGATGTTTTGCTCCGACAGGTAGTCAGGATAAAGCTCAAATTGGTGGGGTATCGCCAAGAATAACTGTATCGACATTACCTTATGCTTCATATGCAACTCTTACTTGTGGTGCAGGTGGTGGTGGTGGAACTCAAACAGGTGGAACAGGAAGTGGTGGTGGTAGAGGTGCTGGTTCATTGCTTATTGAGTGTGGTGGATCATTGAATTTTACATCTTCGATAAACGCTACTGGAATGGCAGGAATAGCTGCAAGTGAATGGGGATCAGGAAATAAAATAGCTGGTGGTGCAGGCGGTGCTGGTGTAATAACAAGTGGTAGTAATGGTGGATATGATGGAAATACTGGGGGTGGTGGAGGTGGTGGTGGAGGTGGTGGCGGCGTAGTCATTATTTTATACAAAACATTAGTGGCTAATTCAGGGAGTATCGATACTACTGGCGGTGCTGGCGGGACTGCACCAATAGTTAATGGTGGTGCAGGCGGAAATGGGTACAGTTTGGTTCATGCATTATATTAAACCTATGTTTACCGAAATTCAACAATTAAGCGTCAAGGATGAAACAAAAATCCTTGAAGCGAAGTCAATTGCGAAAGAAGCCCAGGACGACGTGAAGCAACTGAGGGTGGAATTTTACGAAATGAAAAAGGACACTGCTCAGCGAATTGATAAGGTTCAGGCAATCACCGAAAACATCAGGGACAATCACCTCGAGCATTTGAAATGCCAAATAAACGACTTCAAGATTGAAACGATAAAAGGACTCGCCGACATTAAAACAACAATCGAGAAAAACGTCGTCAGCACCAAGCTGAACAAAACGCTTGTCTGGTTTGTCTTTGTCGAACTGTTCGTCCTCGTGGCAGGCGGACTAAGTGCCATAATGGTAAAAGCCATAACATCCGCATTATTTAATCAAACTAATTAAAAGCTATGGAAAATCAAATCACGCAGGCCGCACTTTTAGATAACCGACCTGCAGAGGAAAAAGAAAAGGACTACACATTCGAGGAAATCGTCGCCTCGGTGAACAAAGTGGAGTGGGTAGAAAAGCCACGAAAGGAATGGCGAAAATTCCCGATATTTAATCAAGACGGCTCAGGCTCGTGCGTGGCACAAACCGAAGCCAAAGAAATGGGAATAATGCGGTGGCTGAAAGACGGCATATACGTTCACTTCTCAGCAGCCGATATTTACCAGCGTCGAAGTAATAAGCCAGGCGGTGGTATGTACGCCTACGACGCCCGTAAAATCGTAAAGGACAACGGGGCAACGCTCGAGGTTTTAGCACCGAGCCAGAACATGAACGATCAGCAAATGGACAGCCTGGAAATCGCCGAATACAAAAAGGAAGTCGGCAAGGTTTTCAAAGTGTCGAATTTCGTCGAGGTAACTACCAAAGACATCGACACCATAGCGTCCATTATCCAAACAACGGGCAAAGCGGTCATGCTGTGGTTTTACTTCGAATACCGAGAATGGACTGACGTGCCGAAAATACTAAACGCCAACCTGCAATTAAACGGGGCGAACACCTGCCGACACTCAGTCGCAGGCGTAGACTTCATCCTTTGCGGACGAAGCAATATGCCAGAATTCCCAGAAACATGGGGCAAGAAAGCCATTCTGATTGACGAGAGCTGGGGACCAAACATCACTAAGTTTGAAAGCCAAAGAGTGATCACCGAGGACTTCTTCAACGCTCGCAACTTTTACCGAAGCTACCTGGTCAATTTCAAGTTTGACGAACCAGTCGAGCCTGAACCACAGCCAGAGCCTCAACCAGAACCACAACCAGAGCCAAACAAGCCGAAATACACATTCAACCGTGACCTGGAATTTTCGGCAACCTACAAGGTAGACCAGGACGTGGTGGCACTGCAGAACATCCTCAAATATGAGGGCTTCTTCCCAAGCAATACCCAAAGCACAGGATACTTCGGTTCGATCACAAAAGTAGCGGTCGGCAAATACCAAGCAAAGTACGGCATAGCCTACGCAGGCAATGCAGGGTACGGCAGAGTAGGTCCAAAGACAAGGGCACACCTAAATTCTAAGTACAGTAAATAAAACATATGACTCAAGCAACAAAAGACACAATCAAGCGGTACGTACACAGCTCAGTGATCACCTTTTTCGCAGGCTTTATTCCAGCGTTGGCATTGCTGGTACAGCAAACGAACTTCGAGGACATCGAGAAAGCAGGGATCGTGGGAGGATTGTTAATGTTATTCCGCTTGTTAGTCAAGGCAGGATACGAGGGGCTGACAGTTTTGCTGGTATGGGCGGCCGAAAAGATAAGGCAATACCGACAGAATAAAGCAGGCAAATAAAAACAAAAATAACCAAAAGCTGGGATATTGAACCGCCGACACGAGTGGCAGAAGCTGACCCCGAAAGGGTAACGCCGATGCCTTTCCAACTGGCGAGGGCTTTATCCTGGCTTTTTGGTTTGTAAAGAAACGGGAAACCGTGCTATAATATAAACGTGGGCTTTTTGCTCTATTACCTCCTTTCTGAGCCAAACCACAAACCTCATGCACGTGAGGACGAAAAACACCCCGACAAAGGGTGTTTTTTATTTGGCATAGGTAAAGGGCGTACCAAAATTATACCTATTTTTTACCTATGAAACGCTCGATAAACGACCCCCTAAAATTTGACAAGAAAAACAAGGCTCAATAAGTATGACAAGAGTGGCAGGAAGTTATCCACAGGTCAAACACTTCACACCCTTGCTATCCTTAAAACTATATAATACAATACAGATACACCAGCAAGTAAGCTGGATAACAAAAACAATATGTACCAAGTCACAATGACAACCCCATGGGGAACATACGTACTCGGCGAATACGAACAAAAAGAACAAGCCGAGGAAGCAAGCAAAAAGCTAAACGAAAAAGGTCGACACACCAGGGTAAGAGAAAGCCAAACAGAGGGTAAGAGAAAGCCAAACAGAGGGTAAGAGAAAGCCAAACAG